>JACCDM011075096.1_pt1 | contig 130775 bp, 130 predicted proteins | sample 7445851 | NCBI WGS metagenome assembly JACCDM01 (sample SAMN15323438, study PRJNA562643) | freshwater metagenome | isolation source: river surface water | place: USA:Blue River Watershed | collected 2017-08-16
AATGATCATCGGAATGCGTATGGGAATGTGATTTTGCGGCAGGAGACATGATAAAGGGTGACGAATTAGGGTGCGTATGGCGAATATGTCACTTGACTTTACCTTATTTTTTTCAATTTGGCAAATACGTTTTGCGCAGGATGTGCTTAGAATATGGCTGAAAAAGGACCTTGTTTCTGATTCCGAAGCATGTGGTAGCTATTGATTCATGTCGATCCGCATGGTATCAATGTTTTGTCAGTGCCTAATTCAGGCCATGATGCGGAATGCTCCGCGCACCATATCCAACAAACCCTATACCACCTACAAACCTATGTCTGCCGAACTCGGGAAAATCTCCTTGCCCTTCAGGGATTCCAGCGAACTTATGGCCGCGACTCCATATGTCGCATTTCAACACATAACACCGAGTCGTCATGCTCCAGACAGTGAGCATGACAAGCCTGCGGCACAATACGTGGCAAGGGCTTGTCGTGATCTCGAGTCTCGAGGCTATGTGCCGAATGATATGGCAAAGAAAATGCTCCAATTTGGTGCCGGGATGATGCTCGGATGGGCATATTCGATGGCTCTCAGTGCCGCGGTCAGATTGTCGGATCCAGGATTATCGACAAAACCCAAGTCGGTCGGAGCTCATATGTTCGCATTCTTGGATCGATTGGACGAATCAGGGAGCGCTGCTCTCACGGGCGAGGAATACGTGATAGCAGTAACCTTAGTCCTTGGAACTTTGTGCTCGTGTGTCAGCGGTTGTTACCCTTACAATCCTAAAATGCCTACAGATCCGCTCGAGGCAACATTGATGAGATTGGGCCGGTTTGGCACAATGCACCCTGATCTCACAGATGAAGAGGTAGAAATTTGCATCGGAATGATGCGCTCTGCCGCTCACATCCTGCACTCGCGCACATCAATGTCATGTTCCGGGTGATTGGCCTGAATAAGCCCATGTTTTTCAAGCGCATCAATGCCGCAAGCACAGTCGTTCAATCTGTGCTTGCGGCATTTCTTTTTGCGGGCTCTCTGTTCTGAATGGGTGAAGGCTATCGCCCGCGCATCTTCTCCATTGCCTGCTGCAATGCCTGATTTTCCTCCTCGGTCAATTCATACGTGGAAGCGAACTTGACGATGGGCTTCGCGAAGACGCTGACTCGGTCGCTCGAGTATAGGCTCGAGAGTATGACGCCGTCCCCGTGCTCGTTTATGAGCGCTGTGGCAAAGCTCTGATTGCCGCCCGTTCCATTGCCCTTGAACGGATTGAACCTAATTGTTTCAATGCTTTGCACCGAGTGAGAGAGCTTATTGTCAATGACTGCCATTGCGCTCTCGGTCTTTGATCGGAACTGTTCAAAAGAAGAGATGTTTCTATATATCTGCACGAGCACGTCATCGATGTCGCGGGCAGATTTCCCCTTGAGCATCCTGGCGATGCGTCGCTGTGCGGAAATCGATATGATGATGGCAATGAGGGAAAAGAGGGCCGTTGCTGCGATCGCAATTGCCGCGATCGTCGAGTATGGCGCGACGGTGAAGAACATGTCTGTATTCATGGATCAAAGTATACAGACCGCTTAATTTTTTGTATAGTGGCACCCATCAATATACCGCATATACGGCAATGAATACTTTTTCCACAATAATCGAAACGGCAGCAAAGAGGGCGCGCGAGACGGTGCGAGGCTTGGCAGATGGTCCGGTTGGCGATGCCATGCGCCGCGCCATCGGCACTTTTTCCAGCGGTGCAAATAGGGATGCGAACGGAAAAAAAATTAGAACGAAAAGCGAAGATTCATCGCAATTGGATTCCGACATGTCAGATTCTGGCGTATCTCTCGTGACTGGATCAGATCAGTCGCGGGATCCTGATACTTCCTCGTCACAATCGCATTCGCAGCCTCCTTCGCCTGTGGCTGCTGCTGCAGCGCCTTCTGCGAATTTCATTCACAAGATAACACCGAGAACGTCGGTCAAACATGAGGCTGGTGCAGCAGGGCAGGCTGGCCGCATTTATCTCGATTATGCCTCTCTTAGCCCGATGGATCCGCGCGTCAAGAAAGTCATGGTCGATGCCATCGACGAATATCAGGCGAATCCGTCTTCGCTCTATAAGGAAGGCGTCAAGGCAAAAAAGGCACTGCATGATGCCAGAGTATCGGTTGGACAGTTTTTCGGCGTGCAGCCTGATGAGATCATCTTCACGTCGGGAGGAACTGAATCCAACAACCTGGCATTTCAGGGCGTGCTTGCAGGTTGTGCGGACACGATGCGCTCGTCTCAGGCTGATTCGGGTCAGGGCATGACACATGGCATCGCGAGGCCGCATTGCATCATTTCCACTATCGAGCATCCGTCAATTGTCGAGATCGCGCTCGATCTCACCAATCGCGGATATGACATCTCATTCGTGCCAGTCAATGCCGATGGAATCGTCGATCCCAAGGATGTGAGAAAGGCCCTGCGTCCCGAGACAGTGCTCGTTTCGATAATGTATGCGAACAATGAGATAGGGACGATTCAGCCAGTCAGGGACATCGCGAGAGAAGTTCGTCATTATAAGAAAGGCTTGGGAAGATCAAGCGGTGAGTATCCGTATGTCCATACCGATGCATGCCAGGCGGTACTATATGAAGACATGAGAATGCCGACGCTCGGCGTTGACTTGATGACGATCGATGGGGGAAAGGTATATGGGCCGAGAGGCATGGGCATTCTCGTCAAGCGCCGACATGTGTCCCTCTCTCCGGTATTTCGCGGCGGCAGCCAGGAATTCGACCTGCGTGCCGGCACGGAAAATCTGCCAGCGATTCTTGGGCTCAAGCACGCGCTCGATATCGCTCATTCGGAACGAGAGGAGGCGGTGATCAAGATGGGCAGGTTTCAGGAGACGATGCTCGACTTGCTATTGGCGCGCCTGACGGATTTCGTGCCGAATGTCACGCTAAACGGCCATCGGTCGGATCGACTTCCCAACAATCTCAATATCTGTTTCCCGGGAATGGATGCGGAATTCTTGGTGCTTCGGCTCGATGCGCTTGGCGTCGCCCTGTCTTCGGTGACGAGCTGTCGCGCCAATGATGAGGATTCTTCTTCGTATGTCATTGAGGCTTTGGGCAAGGATTCTTGTGCGCAGAGCTCGCTCCGCATCACGTTCGGAAGATTCACCACGTCGGCAGAGGTCGCGCTTGCAATAGAAAAGATCGTTCAGGCCGTGAAGGAACAGGTGAAGGGTTGAGGCAGCCTCGCGTTTTTGTGTTTAATGTAGGCGTTTTTTTTGTTAAAAAATAAAAAGGACCCCGGCAGGACGGAACCTGCAAGGGGACTTTTCGTGGTGATGGCGTGATCATGGCAAGATGGGTCTATGCCAGTCAAGCTTGCAATACGTCAAATTTAATGGTTCCATTACCCCCAGATTCTTGCCCGTATGGGAAGTCGTTTCTGCGCCGCAAGGCGGGAAATAAGGAGGTGTGTCCATTCCTCATCCAATGGACAGTACAAGAAGAAAGGAGGTCCGTATGGGCCCAAACAACGAAGAAATAAAAGAAAAAAAGCCTGCCGACATCATTGAGTGGGCATCGCAGCCTGGCGTATGGGCGTTTCGGCATGATTTAATCGTCTCAGAAGGAGGGCCGAGTCGTGAAAGGGTTCGCGATTCATCTGGTTCTACCCTCGAAGCAGGCGAAGGGATTGAAGTGAAGTTCACTCTCGATCCTGCCACGGTCACGCTGCCGGAATTCCAGCCAGAAGGCCTGACCGCCCTCTGGATCAAGGGGGTGGTCAATTGCATGATGTGGATCAAGGGTTCCCAGTCGAATTTTCTCCCCAGGAATTGCTGTCTTGTTCAGCTTATCCGCGGTTGTGTGTATGGCGAATGGGAAGGAGGGAAATCAGGCGGCCTCGGCTTGCACAATGCTGGCATCTGGCTCGTCTATGACACCAATCGCAGGGTTGGAAGGGTGCTTCGGATCGACAGATGAACAGTTTGGGTCCTGCCACGCAGCGCGTGGCAGGACCCTTTTTGTCATTTATAAAATGTATTGAAACTTCATCAAAATTTCATATCGATTAGTTAACATGTAACGAGACGCGCATTTAACAATGTATGTCTTTTATCAAAAAAACGCCTGAATCTTCATAAAAAACGCCATATCTGCTATAATGCAAAATATGCCACCATTTAGCCATTTCACGACAAAAGCCAAGGAAGCCATCAAAAAAGGCCATGAATTGGCCATAGAACGAGGCCAGAACAACGTCAATCCGTTGCATCTTTTGACTGCCTTGCTGGTTCAGGAGGATAGCCTGGTCCTATCAGTCTTGGACAAGCTCGAGGTAGACACGATCCTCCTTGCCGATACGGTACTCGAAGCCATTGAGGGAAATGAGGGCGGAGATACCCTTTCTCCTTCATATCAGCTCTATCTCACCCCCGAATTGGCTCAGATCATAGAGACTTCCGCTCGAATCGCAGCCACGATGAAGGATGACTTCGTCTCAGTCGAGCATATCTTCCTCGCATTCTTCGATGTCGCAAGCACGGCGCGTGATTTGCTTGCAAAGAAATTCAAGCTTGAGCGCGGTACCATCGCCGAAACATTGTCTGAGCTCAAGAGTGCCAAGCCTACGGCTGAGAATACAGGTTCAAAGAAGATGAAGTCGATCGTGAAATACACGCGCAATCTCACCTCGCTTGCGCGAGAGCATAAGCTCGATCCCGTGATCGGACGCGATGTCGAGATCAATCGTGTCATCCAGATTTTGTCTCGACGCACGAAGAACAACCCTATCCTGATCGGCGAGGCGGGCGTTGGCAAGACAGCTCTCGCAGAAGGTCTCGCGAACCGAATCGCGATGGGTGACGTGCCTGAATCGCTCAAGGAAAAGGAGCTCGTATCGCTCGATCTCGGCATATTGATTGCCGGCACGAAATATCGCGGCGAGTTCGAGGAGCGCCTCAAGAATATTCTCAAGGAAATCGAGAAGTCAGACGGCAAGATCATCCTATTTATAGACGAGATTCATACGATAGTGGGAGCAGGAGCCGCTGAGGGCTCGCTCGATGCTTCCAATATGCTTAAGCCCGCGCTTGCGCGAGGGGAGCTTCGCGCTATCGGTGCGACTACGCTCAAGGAATATCAGAAGCATATCGAAAAAGACCCTGCATTGCAGAGGCGATTCCAGCCCGTATATGTCAATGAGCCTTCGATCGATGATGCCATTGCGATCTTGCGTGGCCTCAAGGAAAAATACGAGGTATATCATGGCGTCCGCATCACCGATGATGCGCTCGTTGCGGCAGTTAATCTGTCGAGCCGATATATCACCGACAGATTTTTGCCAGACAAGGGCGTTGACCTCATCGATGAGGCCGCATCCACTCTCAAGATCGCTCTCGAAAACAAGCCACAGGAACTCGATGACGTGCATCGCAAGATCATGCGACTGGAAATCGAGCGAGAGGCGATGAAAAAGGAATCCGATTCGACGAAAAGCCTGAAGACAAAGGCTCGCATCAAGGAGATCGAGACCGAGATCGCCGATCTCCGCGACAAGACATCAGAGGTTGAGGCAAAATGGATCAATGAAAAAGAAACCCATGCCGATATCAAGGCTATCAAGAAGCAGCTTGAAACCTTGCGCATGGAAGCAGAGCGCGCGGAATCTCAGTCAGACCTGTCCAAGGCTGCCGAAATCAGATATGGAACATTGCCTGCTCTCGAAAAGGATCTCGATCTAAAGACCAAGCGCCTCAAGAAATTGCAGGTATCCCGACGCATCCTCCGCGAAGAGGTTACCGAGAATGATATTGCGACAGTCGTTGGTCGCTGGACCGGCATTCCCGTGACACGCATGCTCGAAGAAGAGGCCCGCAAGCTTGCGCGCATGGACGAAGAGCTCAAAAAGATCGTCATCGGCCAGGACGAGGCGGTACAGAAGGTGGCTGATACCATCAAGCGATCTCGCGCAGGCATCAATGATCCGAATCGTCCGATAGGGTCATTCATATTCCTCGGTCCGACCGGAGTGGGCAAGACCGAGCTCACCAAAGCCCTTGCCAAATTCATCTTTGACGATGAAAAGGCGCTCATCCGCGTGGACATGTCCGAATACATGGAAAAGCATGCCGTTTCCAAGATCATCGGCGCACCTCCTGGCTATGTCGGCCATGACGATAGCGGTTCGCTCACCGAGCAGATCAAGCATCGGCCATATTCGGTCGTATTGTTCGACGAGATCGAAAAGGCGCATCCTGAAATTTTCAACATTCTCTTGCAGGTACTGGACAATGGCCGACTCACTGATTCGAAGGGCCGCATGATCAACTTCAAGAATACGATCATCGTCATGACATCGAATATCGGCGCGCAGTTCATCGACCGCATGCAGTCGATCGGCTTCAATGCCGCTCTTGGGGACGAGGACGTGACTGGCAGCAAGTCTGGGGCAGGATTCCATATCACTGCCGAGGGCAATTCGATCGGCAATACGAGCCGGGACAAGGAGAATTATGACGCGTCAAAGCAGAAAGTCATGGAGGCACTCAAGGATCACTTCAGGCCAGAATTCCTGAACCGAATCGATGAGATCGTTCTCTTTGACATCCTGAGCCCCGAGGCGATCAAGAATATCGTGGAGATCGAGGTTGCCAAGGTTCGCTCTCGACTCGAGGAAAAGGAGATCAAGCTGGATCTTTCTCCTGCGGCAATCGAATACCTCGCAAAGGAGGGGTACAATCCACATTACGGTGCGCGTCCGCTCAAGCGCCTTATCCAGAACAAGATTCTGACTCCGGTCGCGTCTCTCATCATCGGCGAAGGCATCGAGAGGGGAGGTGTCGTGACTGTCGGCATCAAGGGTCAGGGTCAGAATACGGAATTCACCTTTGACGTAAAAAAGGGCAGGAAGGGTTCGATTCTCGGATCATCAATCATCGGTCAGGATGGCAGCGATGACGTGATAGGGCCGATGCCGGACAATTCAGGATCCGATGCTGGGGAAACCGGCGGACCCAAGGCGAATCATGCCACAAACAAAAAGGCAAAAAAGACGATAAAGGCAGGCGCATAGGACAAGGAGTCGCATGATGGTCGCGAGATGACAGCGTGACGATGCCACAAATGGAAAAAAGAGAAAAAAGAAAAGGGTACTTTTGACAAGAGTGCCCTTTTTCTGGTATACATATGTTCCGATCTGGATCTTTTGCTAATCCACGCGCAGGTTTCTCGACCGACGCGGACTGACAAAAAAATCAAATCGGACAGGCAAAGCGCCTGTATACAGTTCCTTGTCCCAGAGGAAAAACGAAAACACCCGAAACCCAGCAACCACCATGACAGCAACATCCGCCGGACTTCCGGCAACATCTCCACCAGACAATCATGTCGCCGATGAAAATTGGCGGAGTTCGCATCCCAAGTACGTGCGCGTGCCGCCCTCGGTTTCCGTTCCGGAAGCGCCAGTGAGGCGCTGCGCACGCACGTCCCAGGTTCTTCCGCCTCCGTCCGGCTCGCCGCACGAGGTTTTCCTTCCTTGATCGGAAGGTCTGCCGATCAGGTCCGCAAGGATTGGTTCGCGCCCCCCTCACAATATAGCCATTCCGGAGCGCTTCGCGCGCATCTCAATCCGGGATGGCTTTTCTTTTACTTTTTGCCAAAAAGTGCTAGGATATCCGAGTTGCGCAGATGGCGGAGTGGTCAATCGCAATTGACTGTAAATCAATCGCCCATTGGGCTTCGCAGGTTCGAATCCTGCTCTGCGCACAGAAACAAAAATGCACCTGATCTGATCAGGTGCATTTTTGTTTCTGCCTGTCAGGGTCAGGTGAGAAGGTCGGACCGCAGCCACTATATCGCGAAGCGATTGTGGCAAGGGAGACGGGGTGAGCTTTGGGATTGGGACCCAAAGTGCAAGGCCTTTTGAGAGCTTTCATGTGCGACAGCACAATGAAAGATCCAAAAGGCGTACAGCTCCTGTAAGGAGGCGCAAAATCTGCGTAGCAGATTTATGTGTGACCGAATCCTGCTTGATGTCCTCAACCAATCTTCGTCTTTGCCGATATCGTGCTGCCCTCGAATTCCCAGAGCTCTCCGTTTGGAATGGCTTCCCATCCGGACACCGATCCGATCGGCTCCGAGCATAGTGCCAGGCGTCCATCGGTGACATTCGCATAGAGCGTATAGTATTTCTCAAAATTCATCTCGTCTGCTTTCGGGTGACCGGCATTGAAGAGCCTCATCGCGAAATGCCTCTTTCCATTTGAAGCGAGAACGTTGAATGCCTTGTCCTTGCCAGGCGTCTTTGCGAAGCGGTCACATATCTTTGACACGACCTCGACAAACGCGTTTCTGAGTGCGTTGGCGAACGCATCGGGATCCGAAGGGTTGTCGCCACATGCTTTTTTGGCCACATGAATGCAAAGCGCGAAGAGTCTCTCAGAATCGGTGTCTCCCGCATGCATGAGGCGCACAGGCATGCCATCTATGTATTCCGCGATTATGTCCTCAACGCTCTCTATCGATCCGTTATGGGCAAATGCGAATTCATACCCTGCGAACGGATGGCAATTCTCGATCCTGACGGAGCCATGTGATGCCTTTCTCAGATGGGCAAGGGTCGTCGTGTTGTTTTTTGCGAAATCGGCAAGCATATCTTCGCTCTCGGCCGACACGGGAGGCTTGAGGTCGTGATATTTCTGGACCGGTCCCGCATCTGACAATCCGATGACACCCCAGCCGTCTTTGTGTCCTGCAGGAACGCCTTCTGGCACGCATCCGTTTTCGCATAATTGCTGAAAGATCCGGGTGATGCCCGGGTTCGCTTCCGCAAATTCCTTGTTCATGAGTATCATTCTGCACATGGTGGTTTTGTTATGTCTTTTGATTATATAGTAGTTTTGTATAAAAAGGGCGTGCCGGCAAGCGGCACGCCCTTCGCGTATGTGTCGTGATCCGAATGCAGGGTCAGAGGATCGCGGGTCCGAATATCGCGTCTGGCCTGCCATGTCCGCGAACGCCTGGCACGGCACACCAGATGCCGCCAGCACACGCGTAGCGGCGTTTCGCAATGTCGTATACGAACGTGACGCGGCGCAGCAGGGAATACGTACGGCGCGATGGCGGGGTATCGGCGGGCGGAGTCAGGAAGTCATGCGATTCATGATGAACGAAGCACTGCCAATACTTGAACTGCTGTTCCCTGATGCCTCGCTCAGCTTTTGAGCGCGTATCGCATCCGGCTCGCTTCGCAGTCTCTCCGCTTCCGAATATGCTCACGCAAAACCTGCTGCCCCTGGCCGGCTTGAGCACGAATTTGCTGTCCCATGGCAAGTCATTGATATCGTCAGGAATTTCTTGCCAGAGACCCATCCCGATGCCGTATGACTTGTCCCCTTCGAGAGGGTAGATGGTGGATATCGCATATGGCGCGAGATCGCTATATTCGGGTTCATCATCTTCTGATCGCACGAACCATATGTGCTGGTCGCGAGTCCTCTCGTCAGGCATCCCGATCTGGAGCAATCTGTCTCCCATGCGCGGACGCATATGGTTTTCGTAGAAGATCTGATCGTCGCACGTATTGATCCTTTTGCCGGATATGCAGAAGGCGAGGCTTCGTCCGAGATGACGTTCTACGGATTGGAGACATTCGGCCATCATGTTGCCGCATCGCTGATTGAGCAGGGCGGCTGTGGCCCAGCCGGCAGGCCGATCATCGACTTCGTAGATGAATGGCACTGCTTCGCCTCCGTCATCGTGCATCACGTAATCGATGCGCACAATAGGTGATGGCACGCCGAGCGTTTTGCGCATGAGGTTTTGAGGCGAAGATGGGAATGCGGACGTCCAGTCGCAGAGTGCTGATTCGAGTCTGCTTGCCTCGTCATGTCCTATGGTCAGCGGGTGCCTGCACAGGAATGAATCGAATCCGACGTTCTCGATTCTTGCGTCAAGACGTTTTATGAGCCATTCGGGCGGCCGTGATCCGTTCGGTGTTTTGGTCTCGTTCATATTCTAAGGTACTGATTGTCGTTTTTTTTGTTTTTGATTCGCAGCGCGGACTGAATGTCCGCACCGCCGGGATCTGATTTTTTAATCAAAAAAACCGCCAGGGAGTGGAACCCTGGCTCATATTCGCGAAAGATTGTCGTAGGAGAAGCTAATTTTCGTGCGCATAAGCAAAAGTTCCACTCGTCAGGTGGTGATACCATGCATAGCCATGAAAATTGAAACTGCTTCTTAGCATTGGGTAGAATTATATGTCGCGAATTGGAAAAGTCAATATCACGGTCATTCGTCTCAGAATTGTTCCGTGCTCACGATTCGTCCTTCAGTATGATATGCAGATCCGCGCATGCTTCTTTGAGGCTTTGTATAAGCACGTCAGGGCTCTTCGTATACAAGACTACGCGCTGCACGGCGCTGCCTTCCTTGATCTGGAGCGCGATGCCGGCAGGGCAGGGAGTGGCCTTGAGGCGCCGTTCTCCGTTTGGCCGGCCGCCAGTCTTTATCTCGCCAAATTGCACCGATTCGAACCCGTCCATATGCCGGATCATGGCGACGAGCTTTTCCGCCAGGCCTATTGCCGTCGTATGGGTCCCGCGCCTCTTGTTGCCCTTTAGTCCTTTCATATGGATAGTATATACCATGATGACCCGAATTCGAGCCATATTTTGGGCTGTGGGTTGCTTTTATCGCGATTTCTGATATAGTGTCTGGACCGATTATTTATCTGCTTTAACTATCTTTTGTAGCAAAAAGACCCCACGCCCATGGCACAAGAACTACTACGATTCAAATGCGCAACTTGCAAGAGCGCCAACTACTACTCTTCAAAGAACAAGAAGACCGTCGAGAAGAAGCTTGACCTCAAGAAATTCTGCTCAAAGTGCCGAAAGACGACAAAGCACAAGGAAGCGAAGATCACGGGGTAGCGTTTTTTAGGAAAAACCGCTCAGAAACGAGCGGTTTTTTCTTTTGTCCAGGATTCGCGATCGGATTGAATTTTGGCCCAAATTAGATTACACTGGCCTCTACGGGTCCATAGTTTCAACGGTAAAACATCGCACTCCAAACGCGAGGTTCCAGGTTCGAGTCCTGGTGGGCCCGCATCTCATATGAAAAGCACCAGGCCAAACCTGGTGCTTTTCATATGAGACATAAGGACATCGGCCGGGACGAGAAGGCCGGACGCTGTCGCGCAGTGAGCCGCTACCGTGATATCATTGCCGCATAAGCCGGCCGGCGAAGCGCGACAAGGAGGCGGGGTCGACGGGCATTCTGCGCAGCAGGATGAACCGGTGACCGAGTCCTGGTGGGCCCGCCAACTCGTGCTAGCACGAATAGGCTAGTTTTTAAGGATATTTTGAAGGTCTAAATTTTGACCCGACTCGGGCGTAGAACCGGGGCTATCGTACATCTACATGTTTTAAGTATCTTGAAATGTGATATATTAAGTAACATGATTCATTTGCCTGTTAATTTGGAAACTTTAGGATTTGTAGAACGAGAAAAAAGCAAGGGCATTTCTGTCCGCAATAAGTGTGGCAGGGATTTCTTGTACTACGCTTTACATTATTTGTTCCCTGAAAAATTCAATCCCCGTCAGAACAATCCCGTGCAGATCGATTCGCATAACTGGTTAGGAATTAATTTCAAAGGTCACTTTTCTACATTCTGTGCGTGGACTCAGCTGCAATTTTACAAGATGCCGGCATTTTTGAGATCGCTGGGTTTGCAGCTAGAAATAAATCAAGTAAAAGTGTCAGGATTTTGGAAATTGATATATGCTTTGTTGTTTTCTCGAATGGAATATGGAGAGGGTGTAAAACTGATAGAAGACAGGGTCAATACTGGTAATATTGTCGGCGTTGATATTGCTCTCAAATATGAAGGTTTGCTGGATCATGTGATGTTTGTCTATGGATATGATGATGAAAACTTGTATGTATTCGATACCCACCAACTACCAATGCTTGAATACACGAAACTTACAAAAGACAACCGATTCTATATGAAATTGCCGAAAGCTGCTATTCAAAAAAGATGGAAGAAATGGAGTAGGGTTTGGTCGGTTGATCCAAAATAAAAAGCCCCCCGATTAGGAGCTTTTTATTATTTTTTGTTTAAAACCACTCATTCAGCCATTTTTGCATCATGTTTATTTCCTTAGTCTGAACGTCTATGATGTCGTTCGCCATCTTCTGCAACTCTGGTCGCTTTGTGCCTTTCTGGAGCTCCTTGGCCATATCTACCGCCCCTTGGTGGTGTACGATCATCCCTTCGAGAAATGCCTTGTCCAGCTCATCACCCGTCTTGCCTTTAAGCCCTGCTGTCATATCGGACATCATCGAATCCATGGAATGCTCGGTGTCCATCGTCATCTGGGCATGGGGATTCTGAATGTTCTTCATCATGCTCAGATGCCAGCCGAAGCAAACGACCAGCAGGGCCAATAATATCCACGTTGTGATTTTGTAGTTCATAGTTGTTTTATTAAAAATTAAGTATAAATGTCGAGAAATGAACTTAGGTCAGCATATTTCCCGAGATCAGATGAGTAATGATCATATAGATTGCCATAATGGCCATGAAAAGGTTTTCGAACAGAGTGACCTTCGTCATGGGAACCTTGAATACCATGCCGAGACATGCGCAAGGGATCTCATCTTTTTTCTGTAATGCTTTCCATACTCCGTATGTGCTCACTGTCATGAGAAGAAAAGCGAAGACATCCCGATGAATTCCTCCAATGTGCGTTAGGTAAAGGATTCCAAGCCCAACCTCAATAAATGGGTAGAGGAGTGCATATGCTTTTGATTTCATCGCAACGATATCATACATCGCATATGCTTCGGCAAACCGCTTGAGGTTGGCAATTTTAAATCCTCCGAACACGAGGAAGAAATATCCCATGAGAAGCATCATGAGGTGATTTGCGCCCATGTTGCCTTGGACATAGGCGGTGCCCAAGGTAAGGAGGATGATGATAAGGAATATCGTCACGAGTGGCAGTACTTTTTTGAATGTTGATGGATTGTTCATATATTTCAATTAATTATGATTAATGAGTATGTGCAGGCGCATCAGTGGGATCTATGTGCGCTGAGGTTGATGATGTGGTGGCAACGCTTTCTGTTGGTGCATCTGATACATGATGGTCAGGTGTTGCCCTTACTGGCAAAGACAATGATACAAATATAATTCCGATAGCAATTAGTATGACTATAATTATATTTTTCCAATATAACCTGATCTTGTCGCGCAAGAAAAAGATTATATATGAAAAAACCAGGCCGATTGCAAGTAGATATCCAGCGTACCCAGGATTGTCCAAGTAATGCTGTATGCCTCCAGAAAAGAATCCAGTTGCAAGCGATAGGGCCGTGATGATCAGGAAATATCTAAAATCTATCTTCTCACCCGTCTGCTTCGACTCAAGGATGTTTCCAATAACCATGAGTATGAGGCCGATGAGTCCCAGTATGATATATCGTGTCGTCCCATTGTGCAGCGTTCCAACATGTACCACCGATCCCGAGATCAAAGCGACCCCTAAGTATTTAAGCAGGTAAATGATATATTTCTTGTGTTCTGTAGATATCATTTTATTTTCTTTTGAGCTTATATACTTTGATAATCTCTTCTTGCATCTGCTTCATTTTCCCTTTGTTTTCAGGAGCCTGAAGGCAGTGGGAGAGGTGGCTTTCGAGCATCTCGTCCTCAAGGGCGGACACGGCGCTCTTGATGGCGCTTGTCTGCGTGATGATGTCGATGCAGTACGTGTCATCCTTGATCATCTTCTCTACGCCTTGAAGCTGTCCGATGATCCTTTTCAGGCGAGTAATGATTTTTTTGTTGTCTTTGTGTATTCCGTGCATGAATAAAGTATATACCCCCAGGGGGTATGTTGCAATAGAAGTTTTCACTATCGAAATTTCGGATTCATGTGTGATATTTACGACTGCACGAGTGTAACCCGCTTAGAAATTAAATGGATCCGAGATTTTAGACATCCTAACAACTCTCTTTTTTCCAAATCCTTGCCTGATTTTAGAATATATTTTGCATAATTGCGGATATCAATGTCTTCCACCTTGATTTCCTCTTTTGTATCTAATAACGTCTGATTAAATTGTTTCATTCTGCTCACCTCCTCTTTAATTTTTTGTTTTATGGATATCTCATCTAAATCTATATTTTCCATAAGCTTAATAAATTGTTCTATCAGATCAGGCTCGTTTATGTATTCTCGCTTGCAATCAGGATCTCTTGCTCGGGTACAAGCATAATAGATATGTCTATTAACGGATCCATCTTTCAGCTTCTTAAATTTCTCATCGGCACAAACACCTGATCCGCATAATCCACACGTCATGAGCTTGGTGAATGCGAACTCTTTTGGTTCTCCAGTACGGAGGATCTGGCTTTTAATTTGGGACTGAACAAGTTCAAATAATTCTTTTGGTATTAAAGGCTCGTGCTTTCCGGTATACCAATTTCCGCTTTTGGAAGGGTATTCGAAAACTCCGTAATAGAAATGATTTTCCAATACGGTATAGATATTTCCCAGGCTCATATGCTTGTGTCCGCAGGCGGTTCTGAAGTTTAAATCAAATTTGAGCCAATGAAGTATCTTTCTACCAGTCCATTTTTCATATGCAACTTTTTCAAATATGCTCTTGATGATATGTCCTCGTTCTGGATCTACATATACTTGGCATTTTCTATCAATTCTTTTCTCGCTCAGGTATCCAGTAGGGGCTCTTCCTGGCCACAATCCCATCTCGCATCTCGTTCGCATTCCTCGCTTCACATTGATGCTTTTGTTGTCGTTTTCCAGTTTCGCTTGTGAACAGAGAATCATCAATAGGAATTTTTCATTTGGTGAATTCCTGAACTGCTGTCCATACGTTCTAATCTCTGCAAGTAGTCCTTGATCCATCAAATCTACGACTGATCCAAGGTCTCCAGCGTTTCTACTTAATCTATCGGGTGCCCAAGTAAGTATTCCATTGAATCTTTGTCGGCGTATGTCTTCTAACAGTTCTTTGTACACAGGCCTCTGACCTGAATCCTTTGCCGAATGAGATTCGCGTCTAATATCTATTATTTCTAATCCATCACGTTCGGCAATCTGTAGCATTTCCTTTACTTGCGATTCGATCGATAAGGCTTGTTTCTCATCTGACTCTGTGGACTTTCTGGCATATAGGCAATATCTCACTTTGACAGCAGGCAGTACCTCTGCGAGCCTAATTTGGGCATTGGTGCCTAGTTGTTGCATATATTAATTAATGCCAGACCACCAGACCTTGCATAGCTATGCAGAACAACCGAAACGTAGCATGGTCGCGTCAGCTCTTAGCAAGAAGGTGTTTCGGCGATACGATATGGATTAATAGCCCGAGTTGGGCTATTATGAGCATTAACAACTGAATATGCAGAGACCTAACCCTACGACGTAAAATCATAGGTATGGTCGAAAAACGCGACAAACTTAAAAACCCCATCATTTAGGGCGTTTGTCGCGTTGCACTGGGAAACTGGTGTACGGGCTTTCGGGCCCGCCTAGTGATGGGATTTTTGCGTCTTATGATCTAGGTATTAACAAATAAAATCGCGACAAACAATTTTATGAATAATACAAATACTTCTCCGTCCGGAGAAGGTAAAAATAGCTTTAAGCAATTCTTTGCAAAGCATCCGTTTTGGAGTTGGACAATCGCAGGATTGCTTATCAGTCGGATTCCAAAATTAGAATGGGTACTGCCGATATTTCTGATAATTGGCTTATATCAATTTCTCAAAAACAAAGGCAGTCAAAAGAAACAAAAAGTTTCTGATCGAAAGGAGGCCGTGACGAGAGGGATGGAAGAATTCGTCGCTCAGATAAAGCAGCAGAAAGCTTTGACTCCGATCTCATCATCACTTGTTTTAGGGCCAAAGGAGCAAGCATTCTTAGAAGAAGAGACTGCATTACAAGAAACAAGATCAGTTCGTCAATTCCGTAGCACGGGAGTTCGAGTACGATTGATGAAAGGCTTATCGGTCGGACAATCAGGAGGCAGGGCAGAGAGCCATAAGGAATGGAGAATATTGGATACGGGAAAACTCATCCTTACGAATAAGAAGCTGGTGTTCGACGGAGGAAAGGAAGATCGAACTATTCCTTTAGATAAGATACTTACGATCTCGCCGATGCTCGATGCGATAGAAGTGTCATCATCTTCAAGAAGCGGATCAATGGTATTTCCAGTCAAGAATCCGTTCATCTGGGCCACTACCATTCGTATCCTGAGCGCAGTCGAGGATCCTTTGAATCTGGGAGATCTCGATCTCAACGTTCGGGTCAAATAAAGTAGACCCTTGGAGGATTGGGAGGGTGCTCCGTGGCATCCAGCACCAGGTTGGAAAACGCATCAGCGAGGTCATCGTGTTTCTCGACCCCGAAGTGTACGATCTGGTTTATCAGCTCTTCACATCCTTTCCGTGGAAATTTCACTCGACCGCTTTTGATAAGATTGGCAGTGAGTACCAGACGGCTTCGCTTGTCCTGATTTCCTGGCCTTGTTGATCTAACTTTAGGGATACCTTCGCTTATCAATTGCTGGGGCAATGCTTTCTGGTATGCGACGTCTTCTATTACGAAGGTTGGATACATTCGATCCGATTCAGCATACGATTTGTTCAGCAACTTGCAGGTCTCGACAGTCTCTGGGAAAGTCATCTTCTTGTTGATTATCTTCGGCAGGATATAAATATCGTAACTCGATTCGGTCTCAAACAATAGGCCAGGAACCATGGCGGTGTAATCAGCAGTGTCACTCTTGGAAATCGCCAGGTCTATTCCGATGCGAGTTTCCGTGTGAGAAATATACCTTCCGTATATTGGTATCTTCGCAGGAATCACATCGTAATATTGGATCCATTCTCGGTGAATGGCCTGCTCCTCATCCGATACGATGTTGAGCAAATATTCTCTCTGCCAAGCGAACTCATTTCCTGCTTTTTTCTTTTCCTTCTCGATCTCAGCCATCGACGGATATTTCCCAAGCCAAAGAATCTTGCCGTTTTGGATCAACGGGTACTGCTTGAATATTCCGTCTATGCGCTCCTTTTCAATATCTTCCTTTATACGCATGAGCAGTGAATCCTCGTGCAATAAGTTTCCGATCACAACCAATCGAGTATTTATATCTCCAGTAGGAATGACTTCACTCGTAAGCCATTGATATGTCTTGTTTCGCCCCTCTCTTGTTTTCGTGGAAGCTATATCCTCTACGTCATCGCAGATGATGAGATCGGGCCGATGCTGATTGTGTCGAAGGCCTCGGATACTCTGCTCCGATGATGCGGCGGTGATCCGTGCATTCGAGTTTGAGAATACAAGGGAAGAGGATCCCCATTCATCGGATTCTTCCCTGAACGGCCCGAGATCGTTCTTGAGCACAGCATTGTCTTCAAGCTCTCTTCGCAAGTTCATCATATGCTGTTTCGCCTGGTTCTGGGTCTGGCAAAGGATTAGAACGAATTTCTTCTGCGGCTTTCCAAGGATTGCCCAGATGGGGTATGAGGTGGTGAGGATCGTAGACTTGCCGCATCCTCGGAAAGCCACGACGAAGAAGTTGCCGAGATCCTCATTCTCGGTCAGGTTGAATATCTCATTGTGAAAATCAGCTGTAGCGTATTTCACATAGTGAGCGAAATAGAGATGAAAGAAATACCAATGGCTTTCCTTGGTTATCGCGGTTCTAATCTTTCTGTCCTGAATCATCTGTTCCACCAATTCCGGCGGGATTATCTTCGGTTGATTTTCCATGATGTTTTGTAGATGCCAATTTTAATGCTTCCCGAACAATCGACTCTTGCTCGGGTGATAATGCGTCAGAGACGGTCTTGGTTGTGACCTCGATCCGCTCTCTGAATTTCGGATTTCGATGACGGAGCCAGAAGCTGACGGCAGACCAGTTCTTCTCCTTGATCATCGTGAGAAGCTGGCTTTCGCTCATATCATTAACAAGATCTTCTCCTTCCTTCAAAGCAACATCCATTTCTGTTGCGAATGCTTCATCTCCTTTTCTCCATCGATATACGGAATTTCTCGACAGTCCTGATTTTTCGCAGGCGACCAAGACGATGGGAATCTTTCTGAGCTGATCAAGGAATTCCTTCTGCAGTTTATTTTTCTTCATGGCGGATTATTCTCGCTTTACTGCCAGTAAGCTTTTCGAATCTTCTTATCGCAAGATCGCAGAATACGGGCTCAAGCTCGACGGCGTATACCTTTCGCTTGAGCATCTCTCCTGCAATCAGAGTGCTTGCAGATCCTGAGAAGGAATCGAGGATTATGTCTCCTAGCTTCGTGCATCTGCGAATCGCTTTCTCATGGAGCTGCGGAGGCTTGGAAGTCGCATGCTCGTAGTCCTTGCTCAGCATTCTCTTCTGAAGCCATACGTCTATCTCATCGAGCATGTCGTTGCCCGATGTGGCTTCCTTGTTCATCACTTCGTTCAGCGTCGTGATGCTCTCGGTGATATACGGCTTTCCTCTGGTTCCGTACACGCACGGCTCATAGCATTTGTTGAATGCGATGTTCGGAGTAGGGTTGTGACCGTTCTTGATCCAGATGACTACTCGCTTGTTGTCTATTCCGAGCTCTCGGTACAGTTCTTGAATGAGTCCGATGTATACCTGATCGCACCAATAAAACACATGAGTATTCTCATCACATGCCGATAGGGCATTGACCATGCTCTTCTTCAGGAATTCCCGATATTCCGCATATGATCGATTGTCGTTCACTGTTCCTCCGTAGCTCTGCTTTTTGCTTATGCCTCCGCTGTAGTCGATCTTGATGTTGTATACGGGATCGCTGTAGATCATCGAGACCTTCTCATCGCCGACGAGCCTCTTGATCACCTGAGGATCGGTAGAGTCTCCGCAGATGAGCTTGTGATTGCCGAGGATTATTATGTCGCCGAGCTTTGTTTCAGTTTCCTTAATCTTTGATAATTCTTTTTGAACGTCAAAATTATCATCTCTGGTTTCAAGTTCCTTGTCCCAGAACTTGGCGAGGTCGACTTGGTCGAAGCCGATGTCTATCAGAAGATCCAGATCGAATGATTTCAATTTGTCGAAATCCCAGTCGCCCGTGACCGCATTGCTAGTAATGAGGTACTGATCGTATTCCTCTTGGGTAAGTTTACGATTGGGTACTCGGACTTCAATGCGCTCTTGGCCACGTCCAAGCATTTGCAATGCTCGAATCCTCTGATGTCCAGCGATTATCTTTCCGTCTGTGTCTATTGCGGGAAGCTCGACAAGGTTGAATTTTTTCAGGCTTTTCTTGAGATCATTCATCTGCTTGTCCGAGATCGATCGAGGATTCTTGGAATAGGGGAGAAGGTCATCGGCTTTCCGTATTTGCGTAGACCAGCTCAGTTTGTTTGTATTTGTCATATGTTTATTTCTTAATTTTTATAAATAAGAAAACCCGCTTCGCGATGAAGACGCAGAAATCAAAAAATTGATCTCTAGGTTTTCTTTACGAAGCGGGCGTGGCACTAAGTGCGGGGCACCACCTTGCTTTATTCAGTTTTACTTTCTTTTGTGCCAGACTCGGGTCGAGTTCTTCAGCTCTCGCTTTTTCTTGTCAGCAATCTTTTGCTGAGTCTCGGCATCGATTTTCGATGGAATATCAGCACTCATTGGAAGGGTACCGTCATTCATCTTTTCTATTACATCTTTTGAGAAGTAATGTCTAAGATAAACGAGGCCTGTTTCAATGTCGATTTCCAATACGGGTTGGCCGTATATCCGAATCTCTTTGGAACTCTTTGATTGCGCCTTCTTTACGGCTTGCTCAAAGCTCATGGTCGGGCGATGTGCCCGGCTGTGAAATTGAATGTCGGTTGGTGTGAAGGATTTCTTCTCAGGTTCCATGTTCAAAGTATATATGTTCCCTTCTGGGTGTCAAGTTTTAAGGTTTTAGTTGCATTAGGGGCTCAGATATGATATAATAGAGCCATGCATCCAATACAAGCGAAATTGCTTCTTTTATCAAGAGAGAGGAACTTGGCTGAAATGAGCTTGCGGGAGATGGCCAAGGCCATAAACGAACCCGCTTCGCCTCAGAAGATCAAGCACCACTTCGTACAACTGGAGAAAAAAGGGTTTTTCAAAGTAGGGAAGTCGACAGGAATTATCGAGAGAGCTCCTGAATGGACAAAGACAGTGATGCAGAAAGGAAGACATCTTTTCTCGATTCCAATTATCGGGACTGCCAATTGCGGTCCTGCAGAAGTGTTCGCGGAAACCAATTTCCAGGGATTTCTAAAAGTCTCAGACAAGCTACTGGCTCGCAGCAATGCAAAGGGTCTCTATGCGATCAAGGCAGACGGAGTATCCATGAACATGGCAGAAATAAAGGGAAGAAAGATCGAAGACGGGGATTACGTAATCGTAAACTCAAATGACAGGACTCCAGAGAACAAAGATGTCGTGCTTGCCATTGTCGACAATAAGGCAACCATCAAGCGATACATCGAAGACAAGAAGAACGACCAGATCGTTCTTATGGCGGATTCTACATATGACTACGAGCCCATCTATCTCCACGAAAGCGATGATTTCAGCATAAACGGCAAGGTCATCAGCATTATCAAAAGACCAAAATTAAATTAAAAATAAATTATGACAAAGAACTACATTCGGAACACAGGAAAACTGTGGACACCTGCGCAGGAGAAACAACTTAAAACATTTGCGAAAGAGAATACGCCAACTCGCGTATCAGGCTTCAAGCTTGGACGCACAGAAGGTGCGATTCGAGCAAAAGCAGCAGAACTCAACATTAGTCTGAAACCAACGAATCAGTCGCCGTATAACCGAAAGAAAAAATAGCCATGGTTGCAACTACTCAGAAGAAAGAGGGTTCAAACTCTGTTGAATCGGCCAGTGCGCCTAAAATCGCCATGACTGATCCCGTAGTGTTGGAACTGTGGACAAGGGCTGGTGGACGTTGTGAATTCTTTGGGTGCAACGAATATTTGCTTGAAGATGAATTGACAACCAATCAAGCGAAGCTTGCTGATATCGCTCATATTGTCGCACGGAGCACGGATGGTCCTCGCGGTGATGATCCGCTACCTCTTTCAGAGCGTAATAAATTTGAGAATTTGATGCTTGCCTGTACGAAGCATCATCGGATGATCGACAATAAACTTCTGGTCTCTCAGTTCCCAAAAAGCCTGCTGACACAATATAAACGAGACCATGAGGCAAGAATCCGATATTTGACTGCAATGAGACCAGAGCATGAGACCGTCATTCTTCGCATATTGGGAAACATCCGAGGCGACAGTGTCTCGGTATCTCACGAAGAGGTTCGTTCGGCCGTCTTGGATGCGAAACGCTATCCTCGCTACCTACACAACGATCGTATGATCGAGGTTGATTTACAATCTCTTTCAGAAGAGGTAACTGCTGACTACTGGAAAGCTGCCAAAGCAAGCGTTGATGATGTAGTGAAACAGCTTATTGGACCTGGTATCGCGAAGAAAGAGATTGGTCACTTATCAGTGTTTGCTCTCGCTCGTATTCCGATACTCATATACGCAGGCAACGCTATTGGAGATAAGATTGTCACAGATTTCTATCAATTTCACCGGGACGAACCTGTGAGCTGGTGTTGGAGACAGGGTGATGCTGTTAATTTCAGTACCAGCCGTATTCAGCATGGCGCTGACCAAAAAAAGGTCGCCCTAATCTTATCGCTCAGTAATCACATCAGTCGCGACCTGCTTCCCGACCATATTGATGCTCAATACAATATCTATGAAATTGCACCAATCGATATTAATCCAAGCAGATCACTGCTTAATACTCGAGAGACACTGACTGCATTTCAAAGAATATATCAATCTACCTTGAGAGCTATTGAATCTGAACATGGATTAAAAGGCGAGCTGCATCTTTTTTCAGCAATACCAACTCCTGTGGCACTGATCTGTGGGCGTGAGTTGCTGAAAGATGTCAGTCCTCAGCTACATGTATATGATCGAAACGGCGAAGGATATGAATTGGCATTAACTATTAACTAATAAAACATATGAATCCAGAAAAATATCTAGAAAGTTTATTATCATCACAAAACCTGTCATTGAAACAAGAGGAAGAATTAGAATCTCACAAGACAGAAATAACAAATTTCTTGCAAACTGAATTTGGTGCTGCCCCAATGATTAAATATGCTGGCTCTTGGAAGAAAGGCACCATGATCCGCGAACGATACGACCTAGATATCGTCTGCTATTTTCCGTATAGCGATACCAGGTCTCTCAAGGAAATTCGGCAAGATGTGGCGACTCATCTTGGGACGAAGTACCTCTTGCGTCCAAAGGCGTCCGCAGAGCGAATTCTAGACCTTAAGGGGTCCTCGGCTCCTATTGATTTTCACATTGATGTGGTTCCCGGGCGCTTCATTGAGAATAGTGACGATGTGTTTCTGCATGTTGAAGGTGGGGATAAGGAACGATTGATGACCAACTTGAAAACTCACATAACAACCATAGCAAATAGCGGCTGTGTACCGATTATCAGACTTGTAAAGCTTTGGGCTCACAGAAATAATATTTCCCTGAAGACATTCGTTCTGGAATTGTTTGTTGCCGATTCCCTAAGCGGGTCTAAGAACAAGAATAATCTCACTCAGGGCTTCAGAGAAGTTATGGAGTCTTTCAAGGATAACTTTGCCTCTGCCCGTATTGTCGATCCTGCCAATACCAACAATGTTGTCTCTACTTCAAGGAATACGACTGATGAAATGCATACAATTCAGGTGGCTTCGAACACTCACGGTAAAATCAGCAAATCTGAGGATCTTTCAGACTGGAAATCGGCATTCTGCGATTACACCCCAAGTCCAGCGTCTTTGACCAAGGCATTGAACAATGCTATGGATCCTGATTATCAAAAGACTGACAGCTTTACTCCTCGGTCACAGTGGTGCCAAGAAAATGACAACAAATAGAGAGTGGATAGCAACCGAGTTTCCGGGCCTAATAATTGGTCCAGACAGCATACGTGGAAACATAGAGGTCCACGCTGAATACGATCCCGTCACCTTGCAGTTTAGACCTCTCGCTGAAGAGAATGATGAAGTAGTAGGCAAGTTTGTTATGAGGGAGATTTTTGAAATTGAGATAAAAGAGAGGCCGGATGCTCTGGCTTCCAGATTGCCAGCATTATTGGTAAATGGAGTCGATCCTATTCCTGATCGTCATTTCAACCAAACTGACAAGAGTGCCTGTCTGTGCAGTCCTTTAGAAGAGGACACGTTTCTTGTTCCAGAATTCAATCTTCAAAGATTTATGAAGGAGCTAGTCATACCATTTCTCTATGCGCAAATATATTTCACCAAGCATCAAAGCTGGCCGTGGACCGGCTACTCTCACGGTGCTTTAGGCATATTGGAGTCGTACCTGAAAATCAACGAATCTGAAAAAGCAAAGGAGACAATAACCGTATTGTCACGAGACAGAGTTGCTTGGCCAAAGATCAAGCGTTTGCTGGAGAGCAAATTGGAGATGCGGGGCCATACGTCTTGTGTATGTGAAAAAGGTGATCACTCAAGACGTTGTCATAAAAAGGCGATGGCTGGATTATCCAAATTACGAGAAGATGTCAATCTGCAAAATCTTAAGTTTTAATAATACTTTGTGATTTTGAAAGTAAGAAGGTGTATTATTAATGCATGAGTTCCGCTGATGAGTTAAAAGCCATTCTGGAAAAAGAACACGGGAGGGAATTTTCTCCCGATGAAATTGCCGATTGCCAGCGCAGGTTGGAGGGTTTGGCTGAAATATGCTTCGATGCTTGGAAGGAGGAATGTCGACGAAAGAAAAAACTAGAAGAATCACCCAAGGGCTTTCAGCTGGATAGCTATGGATATACGTGCGCTATATGCAAGAACGGTACACCTGTTGGAGAAAATTGGTACGACAAATATGGAATAAAATGCAAAATATGCCAAGGCTCGGTAGACAGAAAAGAAATTCCCGCTTCCTTGGCAAAAGATGATGAATGCTGGTACAGCAAATACGACTTAGAGAGTAGCTTTAATCTAAAAGGTCCCAAGCTACGAAGTTGGATAAAGAAAGGGATAATAAAGGCAAGAACTGTCACATATGATGGGAAAGGAGTTCATGTCCAGCTTTTTCTGATTAAGGACAATAAGGATTTTCTACCACCAAAGAATCTCGTCAAATCTCAGTTTGTAAAGGTTACAAAGGACGGACAGGATTGGTACCACTCTGAGCCTTGGTACAAGTTTGTTGAGCCTTTCAAGCACTTGAAAGGCTACAAAATAATGGAGCATATGCAGATTGTTAAAAATGAAGAAAAGTCATCGAAAGCCGAAGACATAAAAGAGTAGTTTGAATAGGTATGCGATTGTGATAATGTTTTGCTATGAAAATGTCTAGACTTATCTACGGTTTACTGCTTGCCGCACTAATTTGGTCATATTTTAAGCCATGGACGGTCATTGGCGGTCAGCCTTTGCCTGGGTGGGCGGTAATTATCCCACTATCTTTTTTCTACTTCCTAGGTCTAGTGCTCGGTGTCATTGTGCTGTTTACTGGATATAGAGCAGTCAGGCTGTCTATTTGGTCAGGCATCTTGATGTTTGGCAATAATCTGATCGCAGGTCTCTTCTTCGGTCTAATCTCTGCAACTGAACATACCGAGTTAGGAGCAGGTTTTACTATGGCTTTTTTCATGAGCCTGATATTTTTAATAATAGGCCCCATATCTGCAAGTGGGTTTGATAAATCTGTTAATACATATTCCTCAGGAGAAAGTGTCCTGAAGCGCGTCTTTGTCGGAGTAGTATTAATTTTGATAGGTATCTTCTTAAAGAAGATCTTTAATGCACAATAGAATCACAACGTATGACACCTGCAGAATTTTGGCAAAACTTTAAACTAGGTGAAGAACAAGAGATCGCTTGTAATTTTATCTATGACGGCCTAAGAAGTTTGCATGAAATGGATAGTTTGAGTCAGGTGACCGAAGTATTTCCTGTTCTCTACAACTTGTCTATCGGTATTGAAAGACTGCTCAAGGTCGCTGTTACATTATTAGAGTTTACTGACAGAAGCGATGTCGAAGAGTTCGAGAAGTCTCTAATTACGCATAATCATTTGGATCTGCTAAATAGAATTAAGACAAAAGTAGAATTAACGCTCGGAGAGTGTCATATCGCTTTATTGACGCTACTATCGACATTCTACAAGACCCATCGCTATGACAGGTTTAATTTTTCGACACTCACCAGCATATCAAAAGACAAAGAGGCTCTTCATGCTTTTTTACATAAGTACCTTCAGATCGATATCAGAGAAGAGTTTCCTGTGATTCATGTGGAAAATTCATCCAGGATAAAAAAGTTTATTGGTAAGACTGTTAAAAAGCTGACAAAACAGCTGTATTCGGTTATCGAAGACGCGGCAACAACTAAGAATATCTATACATATGAGATATCAAGCAGTGGGTCAAAGGCCGCAAAGATACTCTGGGGAGATGACGGTCTTACATTTGAAGACGAAGAAATTGCAATGGTGGAATCTCTGATATTTCTTATTAAGACCAAAGATTCTGGTCTGATGGATTTTGTAAACGAAATGGAGCCATTACCGCTCGATCCAGCCCTTGATTCTGACTACCTACAAGTATTACTTCGAAAGAAATCAGACAGAACCCAATCGACGATAGATGAGATTGAGTCTCATTATGCAGATATGGAATCAGAGGACGTGAAGGAGCGTCTTGAGAGGATCAAGCTGATTAAGGATCCAAGTGTCCATATTGAAAGTGACAGTGACGTGTCACTTTAATACCTCAATCTGTGTCACTTTTGTCACTTTTTAACCCGCCCGAGTGGGGTCGAACTAGACATGCTACAATATCCCCAACGGACGTTACAGGACTTGACCGACCACGGTTCTAGCACGAATGGGCCCGCATCTCATATGAAAAGCACCAGGCCAAACCTGGTGCTTTTCATATGAGACATAAGGACATCGGCCGGGACGAGAAGGCCGGACGCGGTCGCGCAGTGAGCCGGCGGCATGATGCGATCACCGCATTAACCGATCGGCGAAGCGCGACAAGGTGGCGGGGTCGACGGGCATTCTGCGCAGCAGGATGAACCGGTGACCGAGTCCTGGTGGGCCCGCCAATTCGAGCTAGTACGGGAGAACTCATCTTGCTACAATATTAAGCATGAAAACAAAATCGAAGAGCTATAATCTATTCTTGCTCTGCTTCCTGGGATTATTATTTCTGGCTGGTCTGATTTATTCATCTTCGGATCTAATCCTGGTGGCTCGGGGCGAAAAGACTCAAGGTACGGTCGTGGACTCATTATGCGGCGCTAGCTGTATCAAGCGTCCACTGACTAAGATAGTATTTACGGATCTAACAGGAAACACATATTCCTTCCTGAAATTTGGACAGTTTCAGCCGCTTCGTAGGATTGGAGATACGGTTACCGTGTATTATGACATTAAAAATCCAAATCGGGCTACTGATTTCTCCGGCTTTAGTTTTTTAATCCCTTTTGTGTTTCTTGTTTTTTGCTTTGGGACTGGCTGGGCAATTAAAGGGTTTTTTAGGGAGAAGTAGAAGTGTTTTGGTCCGCCCGAGTGGGGTCGATCCGACAATGCTACGATATCTAAAACGGACTAAGCCGGGCTTAACCAACCCCGGTTCCAGCACGGGGCCCGCCAATTAGGGTGTCCGAGAAGGTATCCCATTCGGGTGCCCTGAATTTTAACCAGAATCCGTTACGATCTAGCACCCCCCTGGTTATGTAGAGTGAAAAAAGGAAACGTAAGCTAAAAATAGGTTGAGGAAGATCGGAAGCAAGCCGAGCCATTTGACCCAGCCTGTGCCATGGCGGCTCATGAGCAAAAGGATCATTGCCAAAGATATCAACATCAATGGCCATAGCCTTGAAAAAAAGTGCCATGCAATGCCAAACGAGTTTATAGACAGGTACGTGAGCGGAATAACTGTAATGATAAGTAGGGTAAGTATTATCCAGCGCATAATCAACAGTATAACAAGACTCCGTATTGCTGCATAGCGGAAAAGAAATCTGAAATGTTCTCCACAGTCTCAGCAAGCAGTTTCTATGCGCTAATTCAATCGCGGATGATACAATAGTAGGTATCATGAAAAAAATCATCATTGCTGGAATATTGCTGGTGGCGGTATTCTATGGCGGAAAAGCCATTTACTCTCAGGGCATCAATAAGCAGTCGGCTCAGGTATCAGCGTCTGCGAATATCATAGCAAGCGGCCAGTTGCTGACGACGACAGTCCCCCGAGGAGGAAACGTGACGTTCAAGCTGGTAACAGGGAACGGCATTTCCCTCACGGATAGTCAGCTTTCAAAGCTGTACATCGAGCCAATCGGCCCGAACAAGCCGATCATGACCATAACCAGGGCCGGAATCGATACATATGCGGCACGAATTCCTGCTGATTTTCCCCTCGGTTCATACGAAGTGTCCATCTTTCCGAAATTAAACTCGGGCACTGACATGGACTGGTATTTCAATGAGACCCTGACCGTCACTGCTGCGCCTGCCGTCTCGATGAATCCGGCAACGCCTTCCGCCGTGAATGCTTCCCAGCAAACGACGGTCCAGCCAGTCGCGACTCCGGCAGCGACGACAAATGGCGTGACAGACGTTGTCGTTGATGCGACAGACCATAACGCCACTATCAAGTTCAAGGTCAACAAGGGCATCATGCAGGCAAAAATCAAATACAAGGACAGCCTGACAGGAGTCTACAAAAGCGGCGATAATGTCAGACAGGAATCTCCACAGAGCAGCGTCTATGTCGCGTATCTCGACGTGCTGACTCCGAATACCTCGTATGCGTTTAATATAGAACTGGTTGATTTTGACGGCAAAAAAGTGACTCTCCCTACTGAATATTCGTTCAAGACCGTTGCCAGATTCGTTGACTCTAATTTGTACAAGCGACAGATCGAAAAGTTGAAAAACTTCACGGTATCCGCGAAACCGGTCAATCAAACTGCCAATCCCGGCCTGTACAGCCTCACATGGAACAATGCAGTCGAGGACGTATGCGTATACATAGATGCAAAGTCGACCAGCAAGGCATACGTGGCCAGAAAACCGGGCACAGCGACATACAATCCATGCTTTGCCGGATCGACAGGCAGCGCACAAATTCAAGTCTTGCAAAAGCCTGAAAACGGTTCCACAAAGACGTCCTCAATCAAATTTGACCTGAAGGTACGACCGTCACTTTCGGCTGGAACCGGAAATTTCACCCTTCCATCCGGGTTTGAATACGCTCAGTTCAGCGGAACATATAGGGAAAAGATGTTTGTCTTCGATAATTCGGTTATGCGCGTAGTCAAAGACGTGCAGCTGCCCGCTGTCGGTCCAAAAACCATATCTATTGACAAGACAAATGTTAAGCCGGGCGATATCGTTACGGTCAAGGTCAATGATTTCTTCGATCTTGGCACATATCCGAAAGACGCTCGTGAGGCGTATGGCAACGGAGAGGTTCTCTTGACTACCAGCGTATCAAAGTTCCATGACCTGTATGCGTCTGGTTACCATAAGGCAACTGCGCCGATTACTTCGATCGATCTCGTGAACAAGACCATATCGTTCAAGATAGCCGACACGATGTCATATGTATACAAAAATCAGTACAATGTCGCAGCAACAAGGGTGGAATTCCATGAGGGCGATTACTATGTGATATTGAAAAACGGAGGAGTGTTGAATCCTTCAGCCTTAAAAATTAATATCAAGAAATAAACCTGAAAAAGATACTGTTTTTCCCAGGGACGTTTAACCCGCTCACCGGGCTCGGCTTGTTGGGATTATTGATCGTAGGCTTGCTGATTTCGCATGGCATGCGTTCTGGCGGTATAGGTTCGGACATCGCCTCAGAAAGACAGTCTGGTTATACGACATGTCGCAATGCATCAACTACCGATGATCACAGAAATGAATATGGCGAGATCATATGCGGTTTTGAGGAAATACAATCAGGAGATGCGTTCCTCGTCGACATGGGGCATGGGAAACAGGTCGTATTCATGTATGCCGGAACGGACTACGTCAAGGGCGCGAATCATGAGGATCCTGGAGCGGATGGCGCGAATTTTGACACCGAAGAGACAGATGCCTGGCGCTATCAGGTTGTCGGAGGCGATCCTGTGTCCAAAAGCCTGACGTTTCGGATCGGTGACGGATCTGGAAACGTGTCGGGCTTTTCATTTCAGGACATGAATTTTGACGGATATCCAGATCTGATCAGCGGTACGCGCCAGGGCGCAGGGACACAGTCTTGGCGGCTTATATTCTGGTTCGATCCCGTCACAAATACGTTCGAGGCTTCTGATTATGACAGCGACACCCCTTCTATGAACGCGCTCGTTTCGGAGTCGGATTTTAACGTCAAAGAAAGGACGATGAGCCAGTACGGCACGAGCGGAAATGATAGCTCGTATGAGTATGAATATCGGTTTCTGGACAAGGCCTGGGTATTGGTTCGCAGCGTATATTCGTCTCCTGACAAGAGCGGCAAGCGATGCGTTACCGAGGAGGGCAATCTTGTCGATGGCAAGATGGTAGAAAAAAAGACATCTGTGCCTCGGTATCAGGATGAGCATTGCTGATATTGGCGATTCAAGAAGACGAAGGAACCTCTGAATGTGAACAATAGGGGAGTACGAAAAGCGTTAGCCTGTCGATTGGCGCGGCTACTTTGTGGAATAATTTTCCCATTTCGCAACCCTGTCACCCTCTTTCCAGAATTCGTGCAAGGTCCATGATCTCATGAATGACTGATCCTGGATGGCGTGGTCCATGATGGCACCCTGATAGAATTCTTCTATGGGCATTTCGTCGGCAAATTCTTCGGGATTCCGGATGTCGGCACCACATATCGCTTTGAGTGATGATGTCAGGAAATTGAATCGCTTGGCGCAGATTCCGCCATGGTCACTGCAGTGCTCTCGGAGTGCGCCGACGGTCGCGATCTCATGGTCGCTTCCAAGATATGCCAAATGCTTGTACATCATCCAGACGACAGGGTCCGCATATGTCATCGCGTCGCCGATGCGACTCTTTTCCTCTTCGGTTTTTGCGGTGCGATAGTCCTGATACATGCGAAGAAGCTTGGCTGTTTTTTCTTTTGCCTCGGGTGATGTTGCGTATGTCATGTTATTTCTTTTTTCCTATGATTATAGTATTGATAAAGTCTCTCGTGCGTTCGCTGCGCCGTATTACCTCCATGTCCCTGAGGTGCGTTGGGGTGATCTCAAGGTACAGAAGCGTTCCAAGGTCGCTGACGCTGCGCATGACGATATGGGCATGTTTTCCGCTTTTTGCCACAACATGATCAATGACATCAGTTTTCTCCTTTTCGCTCGCTCCAGCTAGTGCTGCTATGAAGATGGTTTGATATTGAGAGAGATCGTGCATGTCGAGAATGTTCCCCTTGAGAGTTTGTATCTTGTCCGATAGCCCGACGTTCTCTATCAGTCTCCGTGACAAATCACATGCGTCTTCATCCATGTCGAGATTGTCAATCAAGATCCCGCATTTGCGGGCCATAAGGATTGACGAAAGCGGCAATGGGCCGGATCCCACGAACAGCGCCTTGTGATTCTCGTGCACGTCGCAGAGTCGCATGCTCTCTATTTCGAGGTCAGTCATCTTGTCGTAGTTCGAATAATACGGGAATTCTCCGAGTGTCCTTTCGGCATCATCCGAAGCGACTGCCTTCTTTGACCAGAATAGCTCAAGTTCAAATTCTGCATGTGATGACATCGTGCGGAGATCGTTGCTGACAGAGCGTATCTTCTCGTCGCTGAGGATATCCTTGGAATGGCGAGAAGACGCATTCTGCACTATCCGGACGAGCTCTGACAGGGTCGCATTGATTTTCTCTGATGGCTTCAGGCTGCGTGCAGACGAAAGACTCTCGTGAATGCCGAGAATCTTGCCTTTTGTTATCTGTGTTATTTTGCTTGTCATTTTTTTATGAAAAGTCGCGACGCTCCTTGTATGCCTTGCGGTCATGGATGCGTCGCGACACGTATTCAATCCGCGATTTCAGGCTGGGGATGCAACTGGAGTCGCTTCGAGTTCGTCAATGCTATTGGACCATGCTTGCCGGAGTTCTGGCGTTGCTGCAAGCGACAGGCAGTGCCGTGCCGCCTTGATTATCGTCTCGCGGTCCTCGTCTCGTTCTAGGCCGTGACGCAATGCCTCAGTGAACTCGAGGCATTGCCATGAGACCGTTTCCGGAGGGGTTATCGGGATAAGGCTCTGCAGGGTACTGATCCCCGTGGCAGCCATTATTCCTAGTCCCAGCTTGTCGACCTCCCGAACGATTTCATCTCCAAACGATGTGCCGTAGCGCTTCGTCCACCACGTCATGGAAACTGCCAATTCGTATCGGTTTTTGTCGATATCCTCGGGAATGATCCGCTCAGGCGATTCAATGATCAGCTTTGCACATTTGATCCAGTATTCCATGCAACGCAAGAGAACTATCGGAAACCATTCGTCAATGACAGACGGTCTCCGTGAGATTTCTTTGGCGATCTGAAGCTTTTCCGGATGCGTTATCATGCGGGATCCCTGTGCATCCACGATGATTGTCGGTGCTGTGGGAAATTCCTCTAGCAGGCCCTCGATTTCCGTTACGGTTGCTTCGCGCGACGCAGTCTCTTCGCGTAGCTGTGCATAGCTCGGTCGCATGTCATGTGTCATCGCATCGTTAGAGATGAGCTGCACAAGGAGGGGGAGGTCCTGTTCGATATTGACTTTCCGTGATGCATAGAACGTGACAAATGCCCTCGAATCGCCAGCGGTCTCTTCCCATTGTCCATGTACCTCGTTGAAGAGGCTGCCTCCAATTGCGCCCTTGATGCGCAGCAGGAAATCCATGCCCCCAAATGCCCGTCTTACTTCCTCAAACGCGATGGTGTTTTTGAGCTGGAATGAATATAGGTATGCGTTATGGACATGGCGACCATGATCGCATGCATGGCAATGATCACAACTGGTGTCATGGTCGCCTGCGCATATCGCATGAGGTCCGGCTGGTGCACCTGCTGATCGTAAGATTCTGGGAGTCGTGCTTGCAATGGCACTTTGATCGAATAGATATAACACGGCCGTCGGGATAGGGGAGTCATGGCCAATCAGCAAAGTCTGAATGCCCGGACGTTCGCGTGCCACGAAATCAAGCACCTGGACAGGCGCTCTTTCATCGAGGAGGCTGTCTCCATCATGCTTTGTGATGCCGACCGCGAAGGTGGCGGCTCTAACCTGACTTCTGACGACATCCGAGTATCGTACGAGATCGCGTCCATGATGCATTGCCGAAAGAAGGCACATGACGTGGAATGGATGTCCGCATGATTCAAGGAATCGCAGGGTCTCATTGCCGCTCGTCAGGCCAAATCCTTCGAGAAATGCCCAGGCAAAGCCCGATGCCTGAAGTTCTCGAAGGATGCGTTCCAGGTCTGCTGTGTCTTGGCAGGTAAAACATCCATTGGTCATCGCGACTACCTGGGCTGATTCATCGGCATTCTGGCCGTCGACCAGGGAGCCTTCATCGTTGATGATGTAGGCCAATTTTCCCCTTGTCTCTTTTCCTCCAGATCGCGTAGAAAGCGATATGATTATTCTCCTTACGAATGTGGTCTTGCCGGCTCCGAGAGAGCCAACGACGGCAAATATCTGCATGGTCTGCGGGTGTGTCTTCATGTGTGGGTTGGGGTGTTTGGGTTGTTGGAAAAGGCCTATGATGCAAATCGTTTGCATTCCAAAAAACACTATACCCCAAATCCCTTGCAATTGCAAATCATTAACATCTAGGATATGATATGGCATATATGTCACATGCGCATAAAGACGCATTCTCGACCCTCAAGGGCGCCGGACTCAAGGCTACGCCCGTGCGTATTGCCATCCTTGGCCTGTTCTCTGGGGAATGCAAGCCGATGAATGCCGATGACGCGTTCGCACGGTTGAAGGGCGGTGGCGCGAATCTCGTCACCGTCTATCGAACGCTCGCGTCATTTGAAAAAGCCGGCATTCTGAACAAAGTCGATCTTCATCAGGGATCGGCATATTACGAATTGTCAGGGCATCACCATCATCATATTGTTTGCGTCGATTGCGGGACGGTCGAGGGGTTTGACGGATGCGATATGGATTCTCTCGCAGAAAAAGCCCTTGCCGAATCCGAGAGATTCAGCACCATACGTCGCCATTCGCTCGAGTTTTTCGGGGTATGCAAATCATGCGCCAAGCGCTAATATACTGATATGGAAGTCATCAAAAAAATCCCATTCATCGTCATGTCGCTGGTCGCGGCAGTCGTTTTTTTCGGAGGACATGCCCATGCGCAAAGCGAGCTTTTGTCAGAAAAGAACGAAGTGTTCAAGGCAACCGTACTCGAAGTGCTAAAGCAGGAGATGAGGCCAGTTGCCGGAACTGATACCCATCACAACAATCAGACGATACGGGTCAGGATTCTGGAAGGCGCAGAAAAGGGCAAGGAATTGATCGTGGACAATGACTATCTCAATCTCAAGCCTGGCGAGAAGTTCTATCTGAGACATATTTCAAATCCATTGGATGCCACGGATTACTATTCAGTAGACGAGCCGTATAGGTTGCCGCAAGTATTCTTTTTGATCGCATTGTTCCTGGTGGCAGTATTCGTATTTGGCGGCATACAGGGCGTTCGAGGAATCGTAAGCCTGGCAGGCAGCCTTGTCCTCATCATGTACGTGCTCTTGCCCGGAATACTTCAGGGAATTTCTCCGCTTCTCGTCACCATCGGCGTTTCGTCCCTTATCATAATTCTCGGTTCGTATGTGACGCATGGATTCAACAAGACGACGACATCGGCGGTCTTGGGCATGGTTGCTACGGTATCGTTCACCGGCTTGCTCGCGTATTGGTCCGTGCATTTTGCAAGGCTGAGCGGCTATGCATCCGAAGAGTCCGTATATCTGACGTTCAATACCAATGGAAGCATTGACGTGATCGGCCTGCTGCTCGGGGGAATCATGATCGGACTTCTCGGAGTGCTGTATGACGTTGCCATAGGGCAGGCGATATCCGTAGAGGAATTGCTCCGCATCGCGCCGCATGTTCCCAAAAAGACGATTTATCAACGGGCAATCAGGATCGGTCGCGAGCATATAGGAGCACTGGTTAATACGCTTGCGATAGCGTATGTCGGAGCGTCATTGCCTTTGCTTCTTCTCTTTTCGCAGTCTTCGACAGAAAGCGTATGGGTTACCATGAACAGGGAAATATTCTCGACCGAGATCGTCCGCACGATGATAGGAAGCATAGGGCTCGTATTAGCGGTGCCGATAACTACCATGGTGTCGGTCTGGCTGCTGACGAGAAATCGCGCGGATCATGTCGGCCGTGTAGATGGGTCAATTGTGCGACAGGAAGTCGAGGCATTGGAGCATGCGGGCCACAGCCATAGCCACAGTCATGGCCATGATCACGGGCATGCATGATGCGATCAATAATATGAAAAGGATATTTGCTTTTTCTGGGATGCTCGGGGTCAGCTCGTTTGCCGTATGGATCACGGCTGGCCGATATTATTCATATAGGGCGACATCGCATGATGGGGAATTTCTCTACAATGCTGGCGTATCGCCATTCATGCAGATTCTTTTCTCGCTGGCATACGGACTCGCTTTTTCATTGGTAATTGCCGCACTGTCTCGCCTTCCAAAAAAGGCAGCCTTGCCGCTCATCTCGCTTTTCTCCGTACTATTCGTCGGATTCTTGATGGCCAATTGGCTATTTGGTGCGAGGCCCGATATTCGATATTCCGACCATGTCGATATTGTCCCCATAACATCGGGGCAAGGCGCAGGTACAGTGGCAGGGACTGGTTCTGGGCAGGCGACATCCTCGGGCGTTGGCAGTTCCTCATCGGCATTCATGGCGTCTGTATGGAAAACGTACGAGCATCCGGATTGGAAACTCGGCTTCGATGTGCCTGCGGGTCTCGATATTCGCACGATATCTACGACGACCAGGCAGACATTGCTTGGGCCGATCGATTTCAATTATGGATCGGAATTCGCTCCTGATTCGATCGAGATTCCAGGACTGTTCATCGTGTCAAAAATATCCTATTCGACTCTTGCCAAAAACCCGATCGTCGATTGGCATAGCTGCTGTTCCGGCATCAGGTACTGGTATGATGTAGGCAAGGGATGGCGGGCCCAGGCATTTGAAAACGTGACGGAAAGCGCGCAATCCGGAAGTGGCGCAGGAGAAGTTGTCAAAAAGACAAAGCCGCACTCTCTCGTGGAATTCGGACGATGTTCGATCGAGGAGCGATTTGGCGCGCATTATTTTTATAAAATAATTTCCACCGAAGAAGGCATACCTATCGACATTTCGTATTTTTTGAATACAGACAAGGGATATGCGATCAGGTTCTCTTCGCTGCTCGATATTCGTGATGAAATAGCCGGCAATACGGCAAATGTCGCGCCCGCGGCCAGCGATACGCCAAATGCCATGTCGCGAATTCTCGAATCCGTTGATGTCGGTAGCAGGACAGGGATCGTAAGGGCGGGATGCATGTGATTGATGTACCCGTCTCGTTTCTGACACGATGTCAGACACCTCCTTTGACTAATCACGCCGGAATAGTATGCTTTTATCAGGCCGTAACAAATCGGTTCGGCCTCTGTGCGCAACCAATAGCAAAAAAAGGAGGATAGAATATGAGACCCGTTGGACCTAGTGACCATGTCGACCCTGTCGACCCTGAAGACACGCTCATTCCGGCGCATGACGACGACGATCCAAACATAGAGCCAGATATTCTGGGCCCCTTTCGGTACATATTGGGGGGCTTCTTGGCCATATTGGTGATAGGCGTCGTGATTTACATCATAGGTAAACGCATCTGAGTGTGTGCGGTCGCAACATAAGCCGGTCTTGTCCCGAGTGGGATGAGGCCGGTTTTTTCGTCCCGTATGTGAGGACGCTGCGTTTTGGTTACGATCTTCTTGTATGGTGTCTGCAAGCAGTGCCATGCTACAATGTCATGGCCTATACGAACCATGCCAATGACCACAGCTGACAAACCAGAGGGTGACAAGCCGGAAATCGATAATCAGATTGAACGAATACGCGCTGCATGTACTTCTGCTTTCGGCATGACTGAGATTGATATTTCCAAGAATCCGCGAATGCGCCTGAAGACTGGCTTATGGGAATTGACCGCCGCTCATCCGGCGCATGCTGTCGAGGACCTGTTTGTTCAGATGCTGGGCGAAGATCTTGCCATGATCGGATTGTCGTTCTCGGTGCCGGTACCTGATGAGGGTTCGGCCGACGGATCGCAAAGCAAGATCGATGGGCAAAAGATCAAATTCAGCTTTGCATGCGATCCTGAGGATCCGAATGTACCGATTACGGGAGGAACGGTGTCGGGATCGGTTTTTTATGAACGGACGGATGGGGTACGGTTCTCTATGAGCGCGGATCTGTCCGGATATTCGCTAGTTGATATGGCCGGCAAGGGGATGGGTGCATTTCTCGACACCGTCGAAACCTCCGGACAATGCATGGCATATGAGCCTGGAGTATTGGATGCGCGAGATCTGTCAGCAGAGGAAAAGTCTTTTGTTATCGATCTTGCTCGCGCATGTCTTGTCGCCGCCGATACGGGACTGAGGGCCATTGCGGATCATTTCCGTACAATATAGATATGAAGTTCAGGCAAATATCATGGGTATCCTGTGATAGAATTATGGGAATATGAAGTCATCAAAATTAATTTTCGCAGAATCTTTTCGTTTATTCAAGGCCCATTGGGGCAAATGCATAGGTATCGCATTGTTTTTTGGGATATGCAGCGCGCTTGTGCAGAATGTTCTGGTTGCTCAAATTGCCAAGGGATCTGAAATGGCATTCGTGACAGGGCAGTTGGCATATATCATTCTCGGATTCGCCCTCCTGTTCCTCGGCATGGTCGCCATACTTTTCAGCGTCATCTTGAATTCTGCTGGCAGGGTATCCGTCATCCATGTGGTTGACGTTTTCAATTCAGGCGAGGATCGACCCTTCTGGCAATTGGTATCAGAATCATTTCGAAAGGCTTTGTCGTATATGTGGGTTGCATTTTTGATGATGTTTGCCGTCACGACCGGCTTTGTCGCGCTTGTTGTCCCCGGAATGTTCCTTGCCGTGGTATTGATGTTTGCCACGTATGCGAATGTGGTTGATGGGAAAAAGGGACTCGACGCTCTGGCGTATTCCAAGCAATTGTTCAAGGGTCGATTCTGGCAGATCCTTGTAAAAATGCTGTATCCGGCAATTTGGATGCTAGTGTACATGCTCGCACTTGCGGTTCTGGGCGGTCTCGTCTTCCTGCTTTATAAATTCGCCGGTTCGATATGGGCGGTGATTCTAGGATCGCTGCTAGGGTTTGCTGCATTGATCGGATTCGTCATCCTGACAGGGACATCATTGGTATATACGTATAAGGCATACAGAGAGGTTCAGGCAACTGACGCTGCGACCGCAGACATGGACGCCATGTCAAAAGAGAGAAAGAAACTGAAGGCGCTTGCATGGATCGGAGTCGTATTACTGATGGCGATCACCATTGCCGTCGGGTATTTTTCTGTCACCAGTCCGACGTTCAGGTCATATCTCACAAACGATACGCACACAAGCAACGATATGAACGATACCTACAGGGACTATGGAATAGAGTTTGAACGCCCGGCCACATGGGAATTCGTAGGGCCGACTGACAGGGAAGGCGCCATGGAAGGGTTGTCGTATTTCGGACCAAAGACTGCTGCGGGTGATGACAGGGAAGAACGCGGATATATTGAAATACTCAGATTTGACGGGGTTCCCGGTACGGCAAGCAACGGTACACCTCACATAGCTGATGTATTCATAAAGACGCTTGAAGATGCAAAGAAAGCAGGAGAGGTGAAGTCGTTTTCAACCGAGGAAAAGGATTTTGGCACATTCAAGGCGACTGTCATAACTACCGTTGAGGATATGAATGGAGAACCCGTCGTGGGCACTGTCGCTATCATCAAGTCTGTCGATAGCGTGTATATATTTGATGGGCTTGCAAATCCTGAATATAAAGAAGATCTGAAGAACGCCCTCGACATGATGCTACGTTCTGTGAAATTCTACGATGATCAGAAATCCGGCGAAAGCAATATGTAGCGATATATAGCGATAGTTTGCGGTATTCCTTTTTCCCAGAATACAGGGTAGGATATATGCATACTAACCCGAGAATCGGAACCGGCGTCATGCGGTAACGAGGACCGTTTAACAAACATAATCACCATACAATATGCCATTTCTAATCGGACTAATCGTATTGATCATCCTCATCTCGATCAGGCAGATCAATCAGTATGAGCGAGGCGTCAAGTTCATGTTCGGAAAATTCCACAAGATCATGAATCCCGGATGGAGGATCGTCCTTCCCGTTATCCAGTCATATCAGAAGATAGACTTGCGAACAAAGGCGGTAGACGTGCCTGACCAGGATGCGATTACCAAGGACAACGTCCCGGTAAACGTCAATGCCGTCATTTACTACAAGGTAGGAGACGCACAGAAAGCCATCCTCGAAATCGAAAGCTTCCAGTATGCCATCATGCAATATGCCCAGACGACGATGCGAAATGTCGTGGGAGAAGTCACTCTTGACGAATTGCTTGCAAGCCGTGACAAGGTTGCTGACAGGATCGAACAGCTAGTCGAAGTCGTCACTGCAGGATGGGGTATCGACGTTTCGAGCGTAGAGCTCAAAGACGTAAAGCTCCCTGAGAGCATGGAGCGAACTATCGCAAAGCAGGCTGAGGCCGAGCGAGAAAAGAGGGCCGTAATCATCACGTCCGAAGGAGAGCTTGCCGCATCTCAGAATATGGCTGAGGCTGCACGCGCATTGTCAGCAGTTCCTGGCGCATTGCACCTGCGAACTCTGCAGTCCATCAATGACATCTCGTCTGACGCTTCGAATACCGTGGTCTTCACATTGCCGCTTGAGACGCTCCAGGCATTCACTGGATATGCGAGCAAGGTTGGAAAAGGCGCTGCTTCCACTCACGTAACGGGTGGAAACGCATAGGCATAACATAAGGCCGACAGGAAATAGATTCTGTTTTTCGGCGCATGTCATATATATGGAAATTTTCCAGTCCGCAGTGGATTCTATCAGGATGTTTGCATCATCTCCGAGCCTGATGAATGGCGCGAATGTGTTTTTCGCCCTCATGACGCTTGCGTTGGATCACGTTGGATTGATCGCGTTTGCCGTGATTGGCACCGGCGTTTGGAGGTGGAGAAAAACATTCAAGGCTGCGGAAGGTCTTGCCAAGACGGGATTTCGAGGCATGATCGTATCGAAGGCATTTCCCAACAAGAAGAGTCGGAACATCAAAGTGATGGGTCTCAATATTAATGGCTTGAAATTGGGAGATACGGTCGTTTTCGACAAGGATCCATTTCAGACAAAATGCAAAGTCTCCGCGCTCAACCTGGTGACAGACAAAGGCATGACGACGTTTTTGGGTGTACTTCAAAAAAACGCTCCAGAACGCGAAAAGGTGGGGTCCCTGACTCTGACCGACCTGTTCAGTCTTGCAAGGAAGGGTATACAGACTGTTCAGAATATTCAGAATGGGCAGGGGAATCCGGGCAACATTCCTCGTCCGCTCATTACGAAAAATACCAATGACAGGAGCATTGCCGTGGCTACTGCATCGGCATCACAAGACTCGGGTATCACGGACGCCGCAAAGCCCGCTCCCGTTTTGAACGAGGTGTTAGCGCTTGAATTTTCCAATCCTGTAGAATTCGAGAGGCTCATGGAGTCCCAGGCTATCGGGCAGGGCAATAGAAAGGTGCTTAAAGCAAAGGACCTCAAGCTGGTTTTGAGATAAGGATAAAAAAAGAGGGGCGATTCTGATATCCGCCCATATGCGCACAGCATGCCTCAATCGACTTTGAGGAATTTTTTCGTCAATTCGCACGCTCTCGCCTTGACCTCATCGGTTGCCATAGGATTGACGTCTCCGGTCATGAGCCAGTGGATTGCCTGGTTGCGTCGGAACCAGGTACGCTGCCTTTTAGCATAATGCCAGATGGACATATTGAGGTCCGTCTTGAATTGGTTCAGATCCGCTGCGGTTCCTGGAGTAGCGAGAAAATCATCGATATGGGCATATTCCAGTCCCAGCTTTTGCATGCGCTCTTTGGTCAGTTTTGAGCTTTCCAGGAGCCTTTGGGATTCCTCAATCATGCCGGCCTGAAGCCGGGAATCCAAGCGTCGCGATATGCGATTCTTGATGGTCTCATCGTCGGTATCGATCCCGATCCATAGCACGTCAAACCGCTCATCCTTGGTAATGGGCGGAATGTATCCGAGTTCCTTGAGTATCTCGATGGCGCGAATGACACGTCTCTTGTTCTGCAGGTCGACGCTATGGAGCTGGGCATTGCCGTCTTTGTCCTTGTTGAGTTCATTGAACAGCGCCGTCAGCTCTTCCATTGATTTCGGCTCGAGTTCCGTACGGAGCGCGTCGTCTGGTTCGACTTCCGGCAGCGATTGATTGAAAATGACCGCATCGATATACTGTCCCGTTCCTCCGCAGATGATGGGGATATTGCCTCTGTCATGAATCTGCGCTATTGCGCGTTCCGCATCTCGCTTGTATTCGGCGACGGAATACGTTTTGTCGGGGTCCGTGATGCTGAGCATGTGATGCTGCACGCCTTTCATTTCTTCTCGGGTGATCTTGCCCGTACCTATATCGAGGCCAACATACACTTGTCGGGAATCGGCTGAGACTATCTCGGCCTCAGCATGATACAGGTGTGAAGGGAGTGCGGCATTGCCTGTCGTCTTTTTCAGGTTGAGGGTATTTATAAAAAGGGCAACGTCGACGGCGAGGTCGCTCTTGCCGGTCGCTGTGGGTCCGCAGACCACGATTATCTTTGGCTTTGTTGTATTGCTCATATGGGATCAGATTGTGCCATTATACTCGAAATGAAGGCTCTCGTCATGGGCGGCAAAAGTGAGCCCTCAGGCCACAATTTCGCGCGACCCCGGCTCACTTGCGGCATTTGCTGCGCAATATAGCCGCTGCGCTCCGCCTTTCAAGTCTCTCCTTAGGCATGTGTTTTTGCTGCTTAACTCGCGTTAAGCCGCTCTTGTTTGTGCCGGAGGAGAGACTTGAACTCTCATGGGGTTGCCCCCGCACGATTTTGAGTCGTGAGCGTCTACCATTCCGCCACTCCGGCAATCGTCACGATATAGTACTACGGGATGGATTTTTTTTCAATTTTCTCCTTATACAATAAAAGTATCATAAAACCAGGTGTGAATAGCATCAAAATTGTATGCTAAAATGACCGCCATGAACCCATCCGTCAATCCATTTGCCGCTCCACAAAGCGTGCCTGAATCCGTTCCCTCAAACAGCATGCCTCATGATGCCACCGTACCCCAGCAGGCGGATAATCCGGTGCCATCCCATGCGGCTGTTCAGGGGGTTTCTTCTGAGAGTGTGGCATCGCATGACGAGTCAGTGTCCGGACCGAGGATTGATCCTCTCAACACTCCGCTTCCCAATAGTGCCGAAGGGGATGCACTCAAGAAATCCCAGTATTTCAACAATGCAATATTCTGGATCGAGCTTGAGAAAATCGTACCGAATCCATATCAGCCTCGAAAGGATTTCGATCCTCATGCGCTCAAGGATCTCGCCGATTCGATCCGCATGTACGGACTCTTGCAGCCTCTCGTCGTCACGCGCAAGGAGATAATCAGGGAAGACGGGTCTTTTGCTACTCGATATGAATTGATTTCAGGAGAAAGGCGATGGCGCGCCTCAAGGCTTGCCGGACTTTCTCAGGCGCCGGTCATCATCCGCGCTCAGGAAGAAGACGCTCGCGTCAAGCTCGAGCTTGCGATCATTGAAAACCTCCAGCGAGAGGACCTGAACGCTATAGATCGGGCAAGGTCATTCCAGCGTCTTGCCGACGAATTCGGCCTCAAGCATTTTCAGATCGCGGAGAAGATGGGAAAGAGCCGCGAATACGTGACTAACAGCATTCGATTGCTTGCACTTCCCGAGCATATGCTTCAGGCGCTTTCCGAAAAGCGGATCACGGAGGGTCATACGCGCCCTCTTCTCATGCTTGTCGACCGGCCAGAAGAACAGGAGGTCCTGTTTCGCGAGATAACGAGCAGGAAGATGACGGTCCGCGAAGCAGAACGTGCGGCTCGATCAGTCGCGGTTGAGCGGGCACGCAAGCAGGACCCTCATCCTGAATTTACAGAACTCGAAAAGCAGTTCAATGAGGCATTGGGCACGCGCGTATTTATCGAAAAGAAAGAGCAGGGTGGAAAGCTCGTTATTGATTTCTTCAATATTGACGATGTCCGAGCCTTGCTTGAACGATTGGGGCATGAGCATGGCGTATCGGGCACGCATGCCAATAGCACGCCTCAGATGCATCCAAGCGCAGCCGCCCATGTTTCAGAACAGATGGATCAGCTTACCGAAGCGACTGGGCTCGAGACCGTATCATCGGCTTCAGCGGAGCAGGAGATCGAGAACAGCATCGCGAGCGGCGACCCTGTCACTGTAGAGCCTGCGCCACTCGATGATTCGACGGCAGCAGACGAAACAGACAGCGACGACTTGTATTCGGTGAAGGGGTTTACGATCTAATAATTGATTCGAATGAAAAAGATTCTCATCGCAATAATCGCAATGGTCGCTATCGTGGTGGGCTACTGGCTTATTTCGCCTTTGTTTAGAACTGAATACGTATCGGAAGATCTTCCTGCATCCTCAGGAAGCGCAGCGACTTCAACAGCAATCTCAACCCTTCCTGTCGTCTTGAAGTCAGGAGTGTTTACGGGTTTTGACAGGCTTCACAATGGTTCCGGAACTGTAAAGGTGATTCAGGTCGAAGGCAAGACGTATCTGCGCTTTGAGGATGATTTCAATGTAACCAATGGACCTGATCTATATGTCGGGCTCGGAAGGAATGGGGAATATGTCAAAGACAGCGAGCTTGCGAGGCTCAAGGGAAATGTCGGCTCGCAGAATTATGAGGTCCCTGGCGGCATGAATCCTTCAGAAATACATGAGGTTTGGGTCTGGTGCAAGGCGTTTTCAACGCCGTTCGTCCGGGCTGTGCTGCAGTAATCTGCGGTTGGCCGAATGATCACGGGGTGAAGGATCATGACGGTGGGTTCGAAACTCAATGAGGAATGACAGAAAGGAGTGTTTGACATTGTATATTTGTAATGTATAATATGCATGTCCCTTCATTATTTTATTGTTTACTTCAATTACTCACATTCATTATTTCACTCAACATTATGAAAGAAATCACACGCAATTCCGAAGCTGAAAATTCGGAAAACCGACAGCAAATCATCGCTGGAATCTGGAAATTCAAGCATGACGTGCCATGTACTGAATTGGAATCCGTCGCCAAAGAATGGGCCAAGAATCCAAAGTACACCAGCCTCTTTATCAGGAAAGTATCAAAGGATCAGTACGGCATCTGCTTCATGTACGATGACCGAGAATCCGAAGATAATGAGCCGTCATATGACGCATTCTTCGATTCGGTGACTGATCAGCTCAAGAAAAAGTTCGGCAACTCCCTTTGCGGTTGGGATGTGTCGAGCACGATTATTCCAATCAAGTAATCGTAAGTCACTAAGCCGCTGATTTAAATAATATATAGGGAAAAGGACAGACAAAAAGCCCTCGGATCGATATCCGAGGGCTTTTGTCGTTTTCGCACATTGCGGCCTGAAAGCAGGGTCAATGCTGTGCATATGTCTTGACATATGATTGATTAATAGCATTATATATTGCGCAAGCTCATTATAATCAACAAACCAAAAGGAGGCACGAATGAAACGCTGCAGAAAGTCTAGATTGCGCGATGGCGCAGTCGTGATTCACCCCGTATGTGAATGTGATCCCGATGTTCACGCCGTCAACGAAGTCACAGGATACCGAAATTACTGGCATTATATTCCGTTTGGCGAAGGAAAGCCTGCGGTGACGCTCAAATGCGCTTGTGGAAGACGCTTCCAGGCCACACCCTGGCGGCTAGGCGTAGATGTCGATGAAATCGCGGCATAAAACCGTTCGAAATTGCGCAGCCCCTGGTCCAATCGGATCAGGGGCTTTTTTATCGTTCGCGCTTTTTATTTTTTCTCCTCTGCTTTTTTCTTCCATCCGCCGCGTCTGCCGACTTTCTTTTCCTCTGCGAAAATCTCGAGCGCTCGCTCCAATGTGATCGTATATACATCGTCCTTCTTGAGCGATCGGAAATCGGATTCATGAACGACGTATGGGCCGAAGCGTCCCTTGTTCGCGGTGATGTCCTTGCCGGTTACGGGATGCTTGCCGAGAACGCGAGGAAGGGATAGATAATGCAGCGCTTCCTCGAGGGTGACGGTCGTCGGATCCTTTTCCTTCGGAATGCTGGCCATCTTTGGTTTCGGATTCGTTTTCTTGTCTTTTTCACCGAGCTGCACGTATGGGCCGAAGCGTCCTACCTTCACGAAGATGGGGAGGTTTGTTGCTGGATCAGTTGCGATAGGTGCGTCTCCCTTGATCTCCAAGCCTTCGAGCGTCAGCGCGCCCATGCAGTCTGGATATTTCGAACATGAAAGGAATTTGCCGCCGCGTCCGAGCTTGATGACCATCGCGCTCTCGCAGAGAGGACATTTGAATTTGGCATCAGCTTCGCCCAGGGTCGTTGCCTTGTCGAGCTTGTCCTTGATCTTGATATCCTTGTGAAGGGGCTTGTAGACGCTGTCGATAGTCTCTACATATTCTGCCTGGCCGATCGCGATATCATCAAGCTTGTCTTCCATCTTTGCCGTAAACTCATCGTTAATATAATCCATGAAATGCTCCTCCAGGAATGAGCTCACCACGTCGCCCGTATCGGTCGGGACGAGTGCTTTGTTCGCCTTTTCCACGTATCCTCGCTCGTCGAGCGTGCGCATGATGCTGGCATATGTCGAAGGCCGTCCGATTCCTCGCTTCTCGAGTTCCTTGATGAGGCCCGCTTCGGTATATCGTGATGGCGGTTCCGTATATTTCTCGACGGATACGAGGTCGATGAGGCCAAGCGGCGTTCCTTCTGGGAGAAGAGGAAGGATGACATCGTCTCCCGCGGAATCAGGATCTGCCTTGAGCCAGCCGTCGAACATGATTCGCGATCCGGTGATCGTGAATTCAGGGACTCTGTCTTCCTTTTTGCCAGTATTGGCACCGCTTGCAGCTATCGCCTCAGCAGTGATCTTGGTGCGGCTGATTCGCGCGTCTGTCATCTGGGATGCGATCGCTCGGTTGCGGATCAGTCGGTATAGCTTTTTCTCATCGTCATCCTTGCCGGCAGTTTCGGTAGAAAAATGAGTCGGCCTAATCGCCTCATGCGCTTCCTGGGCATTTTTTGATTTTGTCTTGAATTGGCGGGTCTCAGCGTAATTGGCACCGTATTCAGATTCGATGACTTTCTTTGCTTCAGCCATGGCAGAGACGGCAAGATTCGTGCTATCAGTTCGCATGTATGTGATATGGCCTGCCTCGTATAGCTTTTGCGCGATCATCATCGTTCGCGAAGGGCTATATCCGAGACGAGTGCTGGCAGCTTGCTGCAATGTCGATGTTGAAAAAGGCGCTCTCGGGCTTCGCTTGGCCTCGCTTTCATCCGTGCCTGCGATTCGCCAGTTTGATTTTTTTCCGATATCGACGATCTCATCTGCACGCTTTTGGTTGTCAGGCTGATCGACGCATTCCATGGACAGTCTATGCGTTTTTGCCGCGTTTGCACCGCCTTTGTCTGTTGCATCGAAATCCGCATTCAATACGAAATATTGCACGGGCTTGAATGCTCGGATTTCTCGCTCGCGTTCCATGATGATGCGGAGAGCAGGGGACTGGACGCGGCCGGCAGAGAGACCGTAGCGGACTTTTTTCCAAATCAATCCAGACAATTCATATCCTACGAGCCGGTCGAGAACGCGTCTCGCTTCCTGTGCCTTTCGGAGATTGTCGTCGAGGGCTCGAGGGTGGGCAATCGCCTCGAGGATGGCTTCCTTTGTGATCTCATGATACGTGACGCGCTTCGTTTTCTTGAGATGTGCCGCCTCGCGAACATGCCATGCGATTGCTTCTCCTTCTCGGTCGGGATCGGTAGCGAGGAGGATTTCAGATGCATGTGCGGCAAGATGTGCTATCTCATCGATGACCTTTCCTTTGCCAGGAGAGATGATGTATTTGGGAACATATCCGGCCTCGATGTCGATTGCGCCCTTGTTTGACTTTGGAAGGTCTCGCACGTGGCCAACTGATGCCACGACGCGATAATCGCTTCCCAGATATTTGGAAATCGTTTTCGCTTTTGACGGAGACTCCACGATGAGGAGCTTGTATGATCCATGGCCGGATTTCGCCGGAGCATCATGTGCCGATTCTGATTTCTTTATTGCTTTTTTGGCAGGCATAGGCTGAGTATTGCATAAAAAATTGTTTGAGCAAAATCGCGCATTCATGAATGATACGGATATTCATGCGATATGTGCACTTATAGCCGCATGATTTTTCCTCTTCGTTCGACGATAAGATTCTTGATCTCGAGCATAGTAAGGATCACCTGAAGCTTGTGAATGGGATATCCAGTCTTGCTCGTGATCTCGTCTCTGTCGATAGGCATGTCCAAAAGTGCATCGAGCACGGCGCGTTCCTCTTGCGATACGCGCTCATATGCATGATCACGCAAGGTCTTGTCGTGCAGGGTCATCTCCTCCGATTCGAATCCGAGAATGCGCAGGATCTGTCCTGGGTGGGTGAGTGGTATCGCGCCCTGGTCTATGAGGGATAGCGGTCCTTGTGACAACGGGGAAGTGATAGGTCCGGGGACGGCCACGATCTCGCGACCGAAATCCAAGCCCAGGCGTGCCGTGATCAGGGTGCCTGACTTTGAGCTGCCTTCGATAATGACGACGGCATCTGACAATCCGGCCATGATTCTGTTGCGAAGGGGAAACGACCATCTGGTTGCCCGGATTGCGTCCTCGTATTCCGAGAGGGCGAGTCCTCCCTTGTCCAATATCCTCTGAAGGAGATCGATATTGACTCGCGGATACAAGACATCCTCACCCAGTCCGCTCCCCAAGACTGCAATCGTGGGCATGTCGAATGCGAGCGCCGTCTCATGCGCTATCGTGTCTATGCCGATTGCCAATCCCGAGACTATGACCACGGGATGCCCTCGGAGGCATTTGATGATCTCGCGTGCGACATATCTGCCATACTCGCTATGGTTGCGCGCTCCCACGATACATATATATGTATATGGACGCCCATGTGGATCGCATGCCCCGTTTAGCATCAGGCTCTCGTCGCCTTTTGCGTATAAGACGGGCGGGGGCTGGGGAATATTCCGAAGTTTGGTCTCAAAATCTGCCATTGTCAGGCACTTGGTTTCGTGTTCTGTATTCATTGCCACCATTATGCCTAGTCTGATATGATGGACGTATCAATTTTTGATAAGGATTATGAAGCGGTTTTCCGGTTCTCCTGGAGGTATCCAAGGCTCGACAAAGAGCCAAGTCATCCGCTGGCCGGCTCACATCTCTCGTAATCTCCCTTAATCACATAACGCAACCAACGATCATGCTCGATATAAAGTTTATCCGCGACAATAAGGACGTCATACAGGCTGGAGCACAGAAAAAGCGCATCAAATTCGATGTGGAGGAGCTGATCTCGGTTGATGACAGGCGTCGAGCGCTTCTCGCAGGCATAGAGGAGAAAAAGGCTCAGCAAAACGAAGCAAGCCAGAAGATCATGTCGAATGACAACCCTGTCTCCGCAGAGGAAAAGGCCGCGTTGATCGAGCAAATGAAGACGCTAAAGGATTCTCTCAAATCCGGGGAAGATGAATTTGCCGCAGTGATGTCAGAATGGCAGCGACTCATGGTCGCGGTTCCAAACGTACCGGATATATCAGTTCCGGAAGGAGAAAGTGACGCAGAAAACGTCGAGGTCCGGACCGTCGGTGAAATCCCGGAATTTTCATTTGAGCCAAAATCATACATAGACCTCATGGAGAAGCATGACATGGTCGATCTCGAACGAGGCGCGAAAGTTTCCGGCTTCAGAGGTTATTTCTTGAAGAACGATGCAGTATTGCTCAATTTTGCCATTTGGCAATATGCGATGCAGAAGCTTGCTGGCAAGGGATTCACGCCGATGATCGTGCCTTCTCTCGTTCGGCGAGAGACGCTGATGGGCAGCGGGTATATCCCTCAGGGAGAAGACGATCTCTATAAGACTCAGGACGGCGACTATCTTGCCGGGACTGGCGAGGTTGCCACCATGAGCTATCTCTCTGATGAGATCATTGACTTGCCGGCATCAGGCGGCATTGAGAGTGCCAAGAAATTCGTGGCGTTCTCTCCGTGTTTCCGACGAGAAGCGGGAAGTCATGGCAAGAATGCGAGGGGCTTGTATCGTGTTCATGAATTTTTCAAGCTGGAGCAAGTCGTCTTGTGCGAGGCGAATCATGAGACCAGCGTTGCCCTTCACGAGGAGATTACGGCAAATGCAGAAGAAATGCTTCAGGAACTCGGCATCCCGTATCATGTCGTATTGAATTGCGGCGGAGACCTCGGGCTTGGCCAGGTAAAGAAATACGATATCGAGACATGGATCCCTTCTGAAAAGAAATACGGGGAGACTCATTCGGCGTCATATTTTCATGATTTTCAGACACGACGCCTCAATATTCGATATCGAGACGAGACAGGCAAGCTGCGTTTCGCTCACTCGCTTAACAATACCGCTTTCGCGACGCCGAGGCTTCTCATTTCCCTGATCGAAAACCATCAGCAGGAAGACGGATCTATCCGCATTCCTGAGGTATTGCAGCCATACATGATGGGAAAGACGTTTATTCGACTTGAAAAATAATGTCATGCGGTATATTCCGCACACAATGTTCTGAGGCGCCCGGTAGCGCGAAATCATCGCTGAGGCTCATGAGCAGATTTGTCCTATGATAAAAAAAAGACAGACAAAGCACGTTCGATCATATCTGGAGACCGGCATGCTGCGCCGCAAGCGCAGGAGAAAGAGGATGTTCGCGCGCATCCTATTCAGTCTGCTCGTCGTTGGCATCTTTACGGGCATCGCTTTTCTGTTGCGCATCAAGGCGCTCCAGGTCGATGCGATAGAGATCACGGGAACTGAGCAGGTACAAGCTTCAGAATTACAGGCTTTGGCCATGAGGGAGATTGAAGGAACGAGGCATGTCTTTGGCATTGTTCCATCGACAAATACGCTTTTCGTTGACGAGCAGGCGATCGAGGCGGCCGTCGTGAGGGATTTCCCGGCAATCGAATCAGTCTCGGTTCATACCGGCTTGGGAGGCACGGTGCGCATGGCGATCACAGAAAGACATGCCGTCGGACTCTGGTGTGACATGTCCGGCGATTCATGCTATCAGATGGACGATACGGGGCTTCTATTCATGAAGTCCATAGTGGCATCTTCGACTGGGGAAATCGGAACCGGAATGGCTCATGCGGTAGCGGAAACGACGAATCTTCCCGTATTCAAGGGAATACTGACAGAAACCAACCCTTCTCAGATCGGCAAACGATTCTTGTCGGCAAAGGAGATTCAGGTGTTTGCAAATGCCCGCACGATGCTCGAAGCGGCAGGGCAGGACATAGATCATGTGCGATGCGATTCAGACACGGCATGTGCCATCAAGATAGAAGAGAACGGCATATTGAGAATCAACCCGCACGATGATCTTGAAAATGCATTCGACAGGCTTGGATCCGCTCTCAAGTCACCTGTATTTGCCGGTGAAAAGTTCGAGTATGTCGATTTGCGATACGGAAACAAGCTGTTTTACAAGCTGGTTGGCGGATCATCGGTAAACCATGATGCTTCGAGCACTCCGCCAGTCCAGGCGAAAGCTGATGTGGTAGAGAGGCGGTGATTCGACCGATGATTCAGAGGGCATGCCTTTTGGTGGATAGAATTTGACGGGATATTCATATATAATGCATTTCATACATGCCATATGACCAATCGAACATGAATACAGGCCCAAATGCGGGCCGGGAACCAAATGAGGATCCGATGCAAAATAATCCCGAGGGTACTGCGCCCCGATTCGGATATTTCGGATCGCCTCGAGAATTTTCACAAGATGAAGTCGTCGGAGGCAATCGGGCTGGCACTGATCCGCTTCAGCTGGTTGTGCCTGCAGGATCATCAGCATCGCGGCAAAAGGCGAAGCGGCCATATTCGAGCTTTACGCTAGTGAAGACGGACACCCTTGCTAGGGGGTTTCTCGCTCATCTCAAATGGGGCCTGGTCATGGGCGTTATCATAGCGATCATAATCGTCTCAGTCGCGGCATCAGTCACTCAGGGAGTGTTCCTGATACGAGACAGGCTTTTCGGTCCCGATACACGATCCGTTGCACAGTCAAACGCCGGTACTGCGCCTGCTGCCAGCTCATCCTCTGCGCGCGCCGACCAGGGTCGGGCGCTCGGTTCCGACGATGGCGCTCCGGCAACCGTTCCCTCTCTTAACTTTGTGCCGATGTACAAGGTGGCGAATCCTGATCTTCTTGCGAATGTCACCGCGACTGCAAAGGGGTATTACGTAGCCGACATGAAGACAGGCGAGCGAATCATGGAAAAGAATTCTGATCAGGTGTTTCCGATCGCATCGGTGTCAAAGCTCATGACTGCCATTGTCGCGCATGAAAATATGGATCCTCAGAAAGTCGTCGTCGTATCCCGTGATTCGTACAATGCATATGGATCACAAGGGGAATTGACTCCCGGTGAAAAGATAAAATTAGGCGACCTGATGTATCCTTTGCTCATGGAATCCAGCAATGATGGCGCGGAGGTCATAGCCGAATCATATGGTCGCGCTGAATTCATCGCACTTATGAACAAAAAGGCTGCCGAGCTCGGCATGCATGATACGTATTATGAGGATCCGAGCGGTCTCGATGCGCGGAACAAATCAAGCGCCGCTGACCAGTTCAAGCTTTTGAAATATATAAAAGACAAGGCGCCATTTCTCCTCGACATGACGAGGGTTCGCCAATTCGCAATACTCAAGCATACCTGGTTCAACAAGAATCGCTTTCTCAATTCCGAATTGTTCATAGGAGGGAAGAATGGCTACATAGATGAGTCGCTCTGGACAACAGCCTCAATATTCGATGTGACCCTGGCAAAGGGCGGCAAACGGCAGATCGGAATCGTGGAGCTCTATAGCCGAGATCGCGAAGGGGATGCGTTCAAGATCATCAATTTCCTGCAGAAAAACGTGAGCTATACGGAGACGGGGAGTTTTTAAGACTAGGTCCTATGCCTTGACATATGTCAAGGGCAGGTTACAATATGAGCGTGATCTTTGACAGATCGTCTCTCCTCATGGAAGCGCTTTGTCATAGAACCCTCCGATTTCACGTTGATTTCATATAGAAAAAGCGCTCCGAACCGAGCGCTTTTTTCAACGCATGTCGTCGTGCAAAAAGTTTTTCTTTGGGGAGAGAGGAGTTGGCAATGAGCCGACTATGCGCGATTCGTCATCGCGTATCGGAATCTCTTTCCCATAACACATAACCGATCCTATGTTCAAATCCATCGGATTAGTCATCGTGCTCATTGCCTTGCGATTCATGCTCCCGACCGCATTCCATGCGTTCGAGCGTGCCGCAACATCGTTCTTTGGATATACCGAGGAAATTTTCCAGCATCCGCCGACTGCCGTCGCGCGTGACTATCAGTCGATGCAGGCCGCCGGCGTAAGCTATATTCCGAAACCGGCGCCACTGCCAGAATCTTTTGGAAATTCATTCGGGCGATAGCCGAAACGTTAGAAAATCCCGCAGCGCACAATGTGCGCGGCGGGATTCTTGTTTGCGATATTATTGCCTGTCTCGCTTGTCGAAAGCGGAGAACCACTTGAGGGCTTCCACGATCGGATTGCCGAGATCCATCTCGACAGCTGCCAGCGAATTGCCGGAATCCCACATGATCGAGTCAGGGACGTCTCCGTCGAGCCTGTCCGTGCTCAGAGTCGTGATTATTCCCGTGACCCTGTTGCGGCATACGAGCAGCATCGACACCGTTGTCGAGGCACGGGGATCGACACCTGAATACAAGGGGGTGTCGCCACGCAGGTCTGGGAATGATGGACCGGTTTTTTCTGCGGCTGTTACGGTACGTTCCCAAAAAGGGATATCGGGAAGCATACGCACCTCCTTGTTGGTCAGAGCGATGAGGTACCCTCTTTGAGTTGCGGATAACAATGTGGATTCCTCCAGATTTCCCAAAGTCTCGCATTTTCCGTCATGGAACGAGTCGGTGTTGCTGTTAAGCGTGGCGGTGATGACTAGGTAAGCGGTGCCAGTTCTTACCTGCGATATCGTACTCTCGTACGTGAGGACGATAGTGATGTTGCTGAGATGTTCACCTCCTCTGATAGAGGTAGGCATCCAGGCAACAAGCCTGGCATCAGTCGGCACGGTCAGACCGTCTAATTCGTCAATCGCGCGCTGGAGAAATTGATAATCCTCATTCTCAGAGAAAGGCGCTCCAGTCGGGCGGTGGCATTCATCGGTGTCAGTCATGATTTGTGGCAGGGTTTTGCGGTGTTCTGTGAGGGCCTTTCGGCTGGCTTTTTTCTTGGGACCAGATGCATCATGCGTCTGGCCTCATCCGGGTCCTCGCAAACTATACTGGATGAATTACTATGTGGCAATAGATCGTCACTTATGATATCGTGGCTTCACATATGGCAGGATTTTCCTTTTCACATACAAAGCCAACGGACCTGGCAAAAAAATACCCGCTGATGCGAACGGGCATAATCAAGACGCCTCACGGGGACATCAATACTCCGGCATTCGTCTCTGTTGGCACGAAGTCAACGGTAAAAGGCCTGACGCCGGAGATGATCAGGGAGACTGGCGCCGAAGTGGTCCTTGCGAATACATATCACCTGTATCTGCAGCCCGGTGAAGAAATCATCAAGAAATCCGGAGGATTGGGATCTTTCATGAACTGGCCCGGACCTACCATGACCGATTCGGGAGGATTCCAAGCGTTTTCTCTGGGCGCCGCGCTCGGCAGGAACATAACAAAGCTCATCAAGAACGGCGGACATGGAGGCAGCAGGAACGAATTCGGAGAAATCATAATGCCCGAGACGACGGAATCCACGGAGAAAGAAAGGGCGAAAAACCGCGCGGCTCGCGGTTCTGAAGACGGCGATGGCAGGGATGCCGATGGCGAAAACGCATTCAAGCCGGCAAAGATAGATGCTAATGGCGTCATGTTCCGATCCGTCATCGATGGCAGCTCGCATTATTTTACTCCTGAAAAATCGATTCAGATACAGAACGATATCGGCGCTGACATCATATTCGCATTTGACGAATGCACGTCGCCACATGAGCCTCTGCGATATCAGCAGGAGGCGATGGATCGTACTCATCGATGGGCAAAGCGATGCCTCGCATACCATCATGACATTGACGAATCGACGGACAAGCCTCGATCATCGCAGCGAGGAAACGTGCAGGCCCTATTCGCGGTCGTGCAGGGCGGACGCTTTGAGGAATTGCGAAAGGAAAGCGCGACGATATTGAGCGAAATGCATGTCGATACGGCGGCTGATGGCTCGGACGGCATGCCTGTGCGGCGAGAGTTTGACGGATTCGGGATCGGTGGGTCTTTTGCCAAGGAAGACATGTCTACTGCGGTCAAATGGGTGAATGAAATCCTGCCCGAACATAAGCCGAGGCATCTCCTCGGAATCGGCGAGCCGCTCGATATCTTCATGGCTGTCGAAAACGGATGCGATACCTTCGATTGCGTCTTGCCGACGCGCAATGGCCGAACCGGTACCATTTTCACATCATATGGCAAGATCAACATATCCAATGCCAAATATAGGGACGACATGTCACCGCTCGACATGATCAAGGGGGGCGACTCTGGCGAGCCACTCCTTTGCCCATCACTCGCGAATTATTCCAAGGCATATCTTTCTCATCTTTTTCATGCCAAGGAAATGCTTGGCGGAATGATCGCATCGGCACATAATCTGTTTTTCCTGATCGAGCTCACGAAGCGCATCAGACGATCGGTCATCGACGGCACGTACGAGCAATTCAAGTCTGATTTTTTGAAAAAATACGCCGGCACCGATGCTGCATAGCGATCAAAGGTAGAAAGCTGAACATAGAAAGGCCCGCCATCAGATGTGATGGCGGGCCTACGTTCGTTGTTCTCCGGGCAGAGGAGGAAGCTTGCTGCGTTCGAGCTCGTCTTTCATTACCTGGATATTCATCCTCTCGATCGTGAGATGCGAGACGAGGGAGACTGATGCCAGGAAGAGCGCGGGGATCGAAACGGCAAGTATCAGTCCGCTCATGCAGAGCGCAATGCAAAGTGCCGTCATTCCTGCCGACGCTACGATGCATGAGATGAGAGCGACATTGACTCTCCTGAACCTTTGCTTTTTTCGGAGGTATTCAAGCTCCGTGTCTTCGGTCGGAAGCGGCTTGGGCGTCGGCGGTTTATTCGGGGAATTCTTTTTCACAGAACTGTTTGTTGTGTCGTCAGCGGGGCGCGGAATGCGGAGTCGTGGCCGTGACGGTCTGTATTGACAGTACTATTCGGCATCATGAGTGTCAATGCAAGATAAAAGGCGCCGACATCTCCTGTGTGCACAGGGTGTCGGCGCCTTTCGAATCGGGAGCACGAGCTTCATTCGTATTTCCATGTTTCGTCTGGATCACCGTGGTCGTACCAGTGATTGTCGTCATGCCAGTCGTCATAGAGATTCGTCGTGCTTCTGGGCGGCGGTTCCGATTGGTCTGGGGCGTCGTCTCTTTGCTCGTCATCCTGTTTGACCCCGAGCCACATTTTTTCGAGTCCGAACATCCCAAACAGACTTGCCATTTCCCATGGCTCGACGTCATAGCGATCGTGCAGGGCTTCATATAGCAACCGCGCTACCCAGATAGACGTTATCGATTCATTCGGCTCTATGCGGAGCACATCCCTAAGCCGATCGGCTCCCCATTTTGCACTATCGAGACCACGTACTTCGTACTCGATCGCTCCATCGGAGCTGAGCTGGCTGACAAGAATTCTGAATGCCAGCAAGAGGAATGTGGGCATTACCACGAAGGCCATGATACATACGATTATCCGGTTGCATGGGTCCATGTCCACGGGCCTCGTGAATGCATTGATTGTCAGGATGATTGCGGCGCATTCGCCGAATGCGAGACTGGCGACCGCGATCGCGCATATGCACACGAGCGCTTTGGATCCTATGATCCGAAGAGTCATATGGCGAAGCAGGGCGGGCTGTCTGTACATTGGCCCTTCTGGCGGATACCCTTGAGATATCAGCCAGCGATGCATGAGTGGATCAGTTGGGCAAATGCTTCGCAGCACTGTCCGCATCTCTGAAATGTTCATAATGTTATTGAATTGGGTATGTGCTGCCGCGAAATCCATCTGAATGTCAGATGCGTGGCTCTGCATAATACGATACGACTCTTGTTTTATATTGTCAAATAGGGCCTTATGGGTAAAAAACAGTCGGCCCACATCGGCCGGTATCGATTATCGCAATAGCCGGCTTTCATATATAATCGACATGTATGAAAAAAAGACCCGAAGCGTCCAAGTCATCAAAAAAGACCAAGCCGGAAAAGCCCGCTCTCAAGGGCTCATTCAAGCTGAAAACCGAATATCAGCCGGCTGGAGATCAGCCGGGTGCCATAGCGTCGCTCGTCGATGGCATCCACAAGGGCTATGACTATCAGACCCTGCTTGGCGTTACCGGATCAGGCAAGACCTTCACGGCTGCCAATGTCATTGCGCAGATTGGGAAGCCTACATTGGTCATCGCCCACAATAAGACCTTGGCGGCACAGCTCGCTCAGGAGTTCAAGGAATTTTTTCCTGAAAATGCCGTGCATTATTTCGTATCGTACTATGACTATTACCAGCCAGAGGCATACATAGCGTCTTCCGATACGTTCATTGAAAAAGAGGCCCAGATCAACGAAGAGATCGAACGGCTTCGACATGCATCCACGCAGGCATTGCTTACCCGCAGGGACGTGATCATCGTCGCATCCGTATCCTGCATATACGGCTTGGGTTCTCCCGAAGAATATGAGAAGGTCAATCTCCGCCTTACGACAGGAAGCGCCTTTGACCGCTTTGAGCTTACGCGTCGCCTCATACATATGCATTATGAGAGGAATGCCGGAGACCTGAGTCCTGGAACATTCCGCGCGCTCGGCAATACGATCGAAATCATGCCGGTATCGGAGCGGGTCATTTATCGCGTCAATTTCGACGCCTCGGCAGGTCAGAGCGTCATCTCGAACATCATCGTCATCGATGAGATAACGCGGCGCATCATAGGCACGATCAGCGGCGACATTCCGCAGGGTGACGATGGGAAATCAGAATCATCGGCACATGCATATCTCGGCGACGCGCTTTTCATCTTTCCTGCAAAGCATTTCGTGACGCCGGAGGACGAGCGGGAGCGAGCGGTCAAGGAAATCCAGGCCGAGCTTGAGGCGCAAGTGAGGCATTTTGAAAAAGAAGGAAAAGTACTGGAAGCCGAACGGATCCGAAGGCGAACGAAATATGACTTGGCCATGATAAAGGAAGTGGGGTATTGCAATGGCATCGAGAATTATTCGCGCATCTTTGCCGGAGGCAAGCCAGGCCAGCCCGGACATACGCTTTTGTCATATTTTCCACATAAGCCCGATGGTACGCCTGATTTCCTTACCATAATAGATGAGAGCCATGTGACTGTGTCTCAGCTAAAGGGCATGTATGCGGGCGATGCCTCTCGCAAGAAGAACCTGATCGATTATGGATTCAGGCTTCCTTCCGCTGCCGACAATCGCCCTCTCAAGTTCGATGAATTTCAGAAGCGGATAGGGCAGGTGATCTTCACGACTGCGACCCCTGGTCCATTCGAGCTCGAGCTCAGCCGCAATGTTGCCGAACAGGTCATCCGGCCGACCGGCCTCATCGATCCGCAGCTCATCGTCCGTCCGGTCATAGAGCAGACGAAACCGAGCAAGAACCTGCTCTCAGCATTTCAGGTAGAGGAGGGTGTGAGCGCATCTGCAATTTCAGAAATATCAGACGTTGGCGACATATCCGGATCATATCCAGGACAGATATTCGATTTCATCGCCGAGGCAGAGGGCGTCATCAAGAAAGGCTTCCGTGCCATCGCAACGACTCTCACCAAAAAAATGGCGGAAGACCTGACCGAATTCCTGAAGGAAAAAAAGATAAAGACAAGATATGTCCATAGCGATGTCGAGACGCTCGAACGCATTCAGATTTTGACGGAATTTCGCAAGGGGGTATTTGATGTGCTCGTCGGCGTCAACCTTCTTCGAGAAGGTCTCGACTTGCCCGAGGTCTCATTGATCGGAATCCTGGATGCTGACAAGGAAGGCTTTCTCCGGTCGGAAACGTCCCTCATTCAGACCATCGGTCGCGCCGCGCGAAATGTCGAAGGCCGCGTCATCCTCTATGCGGACAAGATAACAGGATCCATGGAACGGGCAATCAAGGAAACGTACCGAAGGCGCGCCAAGCAGATCGCTTTCAACAAGGCGCATGGCATCACGCCAAAGACGATCATGAAAAAGATTCATGACATTACCGAGGCGATGCAAAACGAGCATCAGAAGACCGTCACCAAGCTGATCGCTCTCGATGAGGCGGCTTTTCTCGAAAATCCCAAGAAGACGATCAAGGAAAAGGAAGCCCAGATGGAGGATGCGGTGCGCGAGCTGGATTTCGAAACCGCCGCATTGCTGCGAGATGAGATCCGAGAGCTGGCATCCCGTCTCGCGAAATCAGACAAGCAGATCGAAAAGCTGAAAAAGGAGAAAACGAAGGGCATCAGGGCCAAAAAGCAGTGGATGCAGTAGGTGCCTGTGCCGGGCTTGATGCCCGGTCCGACGGCATGTACATAGTTTGAATATTGTGTTACTTTATACCCCTCGCTGAAGGGAACGGTCCCTGGCGGGAATGTTCTTTTCGGGCTTTTACACGTGATCCAGAACCAACCAACATTCAGAACCCATGATTAATAAAGAGCATATCCTGCTTGCCGGTTGTAACGGTGCAGGAAAAACAGTGCAAGGACGATATCTGGCAGCTAGCCTGGACCGCCAATATGCTGATATGAGTCGTATTCTCAAGCTCGGCGCTATCTACGATAGCAATCTGGCAAGGGAATTTGCCGCATACTCAGGTACGGCAGATTTAGTGCCGAACGATCTTGTCTTTAGGCCGGTGGAGGCCTATATGAAGACTTTGCGGAGGGGCGACCATGTCGTACTCTCTGGGATCCCTCGTAATCGAGATCAGGTGGATCCTCTCCTTGAGATCCTGGCCACGTACCTCGGGACTGATTCGATCGCGGTCGTAAACATGATTCTTACGGCCGATAATGCGGTCAAGCGGTGCAAACATCGTGCCGAAGCAGATATTGCAAATAGCAAGGAGGCGAGGCAGGATGATCTTGATGAAGCGAAAATCAGAAAAAGAATCAAGCTTCACGACGATGAAAATGCTCCGGTGCTTGAGCGACTTCGTGAGCACGGTGCAAGAGTCGTCAGCGCCGAATGTCTCGATCGGCCTCAGGATACCTTTATGGGAATTCTGAAGGCACTTGGGATCAGACGCACTGACCTGTTCTTTATTCCGGAAGGTTTCCCGACCTGACAGTTTCCTGGTTTACACAAACCTCGCGGCCGCTCACTATCGGGTTCATCCCCGAAGTGAGCGGTTTTTTTATATAAAATTGGCCATTATGTAATACGCCATATGCGAAGAGGTTCACAAAATCCATGTTCGCCCGTATACTACGGTAATGGCCAAAAAGAACTCCAAAGAAGCTAAAAACGACCCCGCAAAGCGGGCTGCTGCAAAGTATGCCAAATTGGACAAAAAGCCCGAACCGGCAAAAGGGACCCATGCAAAGCCCATTCATCCTGAGCGGCATGCGGTTTCGTCGCGCTCTGGCACTGCCACATATCACGTAGACGGAGGAGCAGGAAACATGATCTCCGTCCGAGGCGCCCGCACGCATAATCTCAAGAATATCAGCGTGGACATGCCCCGAAACAAGATGGTGGTCATCACGGGCCTTTCCGGATCAGGCAAGTCTTCGCTCGCATTCGATACCATTTTCGCGGAGGGGCAGAGGAGGTATATAGAGTCGCTTTCATCATATGCGCGACAGTTCCTAAGGCAGATGCAAAAGCCCGATGTCGATGAGATCATTGGACTTTCTCCAGCCATTTCCATTGACCAAAAATCCCGATCGAATAATCCGCGATCGACCGTCGCAACCATTACCGAGATTTATGACTATCTCCGAATCCTGTTCGCGCGCATCGGCAAGCCCCATTGTCTCGAATGCGGTCGGGAGATAAAGAAGCTCTCAAAGGAAGAAATCTTCCAGACCATAGCCGATACCGTACAGGATGTCGCCGGCAATACGTCAGAAACAAAAGTTTCAAAGAAGAAGGGCGATGCCGATGCAACCGTCATGGGCATCGAGGTCAATAAGGATACGTTTGAAATCTATGCGCCTGTCGTCATCGGTCGCAAGGGAGAGTATTATCAGATGCTGTATGACTTTCTCGGAAAGGGGTACAACGAGGTTCGCATCGATGGGAAAAAGAAAAACCTCCGCGAGCAAATAGTCCTCGACAAGAACAAGAAACATGACATAGACGTTCTCGTTGACTCGTTTTACGTATCGGAATTGACGAATAGTTCCGAGGCATTCAAGGAACGCCTCAATGAGGCAATCGAGCGGGCACTTCACGAGGCAGACGGCCTTATCAGGATCACGACCAATAAGGGGGATCAGGGCAAGGGCCTATCGGAGGATCATCTCGTTTCCTCAAAGTTCATGTGTCCTCATGACGGATTTTCTTTCCCGGAAGTCGAGCCGCGACTGTTCTCATTCAACTCGCCGTACGGAGCATGTCCCGAATGTAATGGTCTCGGCACAAAGGAATTTTTCATAAACGATCCCTGCGCGGTTTGCAAGGGGGCGCGACTTAGACCGGAGGCGCTGCATGTCTTTATCAAGAATAAGGATGGCAAAAACCAAAATATCGTCGAGACTACGGATATGACGATCAGCCAGGCGCTTGAGTTTTTCTACGACATGCCGCTCTCGAAGACGGAGGAGGAAATATCCAGGGTAGTCGTAAAGGAAATCACGTCGCGGCTTCATTTCATGAATGACGTGGGAATCGATTATCTCTCTCTTAGTCGCAGGGCCAATACGCTCTCAGGTGGCGAGGCGCAGAGAATCAGGCTCGCATCCCAGCTCGGTTCGGGGCTGGTAGGGGCATTGTATGTCCTCGACGAGCCGACGATCGGGCTTCATCAGAGGGACAATGACAGGCTGATTCGCACCCTGACGCAGCTGCGCGATATGGGCAATACAGTCATTGTCGTCGAGCATGACGAGGACACCATTTATGCATCAGACTACATCATCGATATCGGTCCGAAAGCCGGAATCCATGGCGGAAACGTTGTCGTTGCCGGCTATCTGGACAAGCTCTTGACCGACAAGAAAAACGAGAGCGGATCCGTCACGCTATCATACCTCCGAGGCGAGAGCGTCATAGAGTTGCCAGAATTGAGACGCGAGGCAGATCGTGGTTGGATCAAGATCACGGGAGGCAATGTCAACAATATCAAGAACATGAATGTCGAGCTGCCGCTTGGCCGCCTGACATGCGTCACGGGGGTTTCGGGTTCGGGCAAGTCATCATTCGTATATGAGATCCTGCACAAGAACCTGCTGGCGCGCCTTGATCGCGATCATCGAACCGCAAAGATTTTCAATTGTTCGAGCTTCACGGGCACCGAATATTTGGGAAGAACGATCCTGATCGATCAGAGCCCGATCGGACGAACGCCTCGATCGAACCCCGCGACATATACCGGAGCGTTCACCTTTATCCGTGACATGTTCGCCGAGACCATAGAGGCAAAAGCCCGCGGCTGGAAGCCGAGCCGTTTTTCATTCAACGTAAAGGGCGGCCGATGCGAGAACTGCCAGGGAAATGGCATGATCGAAGTCGAGATGCATTTCCTTCCGACTGTCTACGTCACATGCGACGTATGTCAGGGCAAGAGGTTCATGAAAGAAACCCTTGAGGTCAAGTACAAAAAGAAGAGCATCTACGATGTCTTGCGCATGACGGTGGAGGAAGGGCTGACATTCTTTGAGGATGTGCCAGCGATCTACGATAGGCTAAAGACCCTCGACGAAGTGGGGCTCGGATATCTCGAGATCGGACAGTCGGCAACGACGCTTTCAGGAGGAGAGGCGCAGCGAGTCAAGGTTTCCGCAGAGCTGTACAGGCCGCATGTTCAGAAGACGATCTATCTTCTCGACGAGCCGACAATCGGGCTTCATTATGAGGACGTGCGCAAGCTTATAGAAATCATGCAGAGACTTGTCCAAAAAGGGAATACCGTGGTTGTCATCGAGCATAGCATGGACATCATCAAGTCAGCAGACTATATCATCGACATCGGACCTGAAGGCGGGGCAAAGGGCGGTACCATCGTCGCAAAGGGAACACCTGAGGAAGTTGCCAATAATCCGAAAAGCTATACGGGACAGTATCTGGAGAAGGTATTAAAGAAGAGTCAGTAAATCGGCGTTCCTGTTTTTTCCGGAATTTTGGACCTCTGTTTGATCGCATGCACTTTCATGCCCTCAATCTGCTTATCGATTTTTGCGAAGAACTCTGACCTCCGCTTTTCATAGATCGGTCGTGTCTTGTTGATGTGCTCAAGATCGTCTTGCCTGTGCTTTTTTCGTAGATCGGCTAGCTTTTTCCTGAATTCAAGCCTGTAGACACTCTCCGGAATCGCGTTATCATCTTTTATTATCATTTTGAATCTCGATAGTATTAATAATGCTCCCTGTACTCGGCAATGACATCCATCTTGTGCTGGAAGTTTTCTTCCAGTACGCCAATCTCTCGGAAATGATGTTCCTCATAATAAAGGCGCTGTTCTTCCATTGATGTACTCACGTGAGAGCATAGGTCACCGTAGTTGTCAGAAATCCTCTCACGGGCCTTGTCTAATTGGTTCTGAAGATTGAGTATTGTCAGTTCGAATTCCTTCCTCGTCACATATTCGTCTTGCATATGCGTGCCAGTATTATTATCCTGATATGCGAGACAGTCTATCTTGACGGAGGTGAAAATCTGATCAATTTTTTATAAAAATAGTGAAGTTTGAGGCTCTGAAAAAAGGTTGTGTACAAGTTCTGTCAAGAATTATGAGAAAAAGAAAGGGGCCGCTTCGCGCGGCCCCCCGATAGTTAGTTGCTTCCGTTTTATGGGACATTGAGATTGGCATGGGTATATGCCTTGGGTTTTATGCTATGTCGTAAATCGCAGGTGCATCCGAATATTAACTATTTCGGTAAAATGCGTATCTTGTCGGACCCCGGTTTTCTGCCGTTGAGCGGAAATGGCCCGATTTTGCTTACTGCATGACGACTAAAGAACTTAACCTTGTTGGTTTCTCTGGAACTAGCTACCGGTTTTTGTTTTGCCAAACCCCTCCCCCAAAGGAGCGTGACGGTAATGGCTGTTGGTTTGAACACCCTGCGGTGCCTATCAATACTGCTCCTCGGGCTTCAAACTGTCAAGTCTTTATGTATAATTGAAAAAAAGCGCATATGAACCTCGCCCAATTCAAAAAACTCAACATACCCGATTGCCCGGGAGTGTACTCGTTCAAGAAGGACGGGGAGACGTTGTATATAGGCAAGGCGACGAGCCTGCGAGAGAGGCTCCGCAGCTATTTCAATCCGGATCTCGAGGCCACGCGCGGTCTGAAGATTCGGAATATGGTCAAGGTGGCCGATGTCATCGAATTCGAGAAATGCGACTCCGTTCTGGAGGCATTCATACGGGAGACCGAGCTCATCAAGAAATATCAGCCTTTGGCCAATAGCCTGGCAAAGGACAATAAGAGCTTCAATTATGTCGTCATAACCGATGAGGATTTCCCTCGGGTACTGAAGATCCGCGGACGCAATATCGAGATGGGAGTTGACGGCATTGCGAATAGGGATGGTGACAAAGGCAAGGACGGCGACAATGCAACCTATAAATACATATTCGGGCCATATCCATATGGTTCGGAACTCGCTGAGGCCATGAAAATCGTGCGCAGGATTTTTCCATACAGAGATACCTGCATGCCGGCGAAGCAGCAGGCTGATCTGCAAGGCAGGCTCATCCCCAAGCCATGCTTCAATGCCACGATCGGTCTCTGTCCTGGCGTATGCACGGGTGCCATATCGCGTGCGGAATATCTGAGGACGGTCAACAATATCAGACTTTTCTTTTCTGGAAAAAAGGGAAAGGTCATCGAGGGCCTCCGATCGAGGATGATGGATCATGCGAAGCGCCAAGAATTCGAGAAGGCGAATGAATTGAAAAAGACCATATTTTCCCTCGAGCATATCAAGGATGTCTCCATGATAAAGCGTGACGGAGAATTGCATGATGCCAAGCAGCGTGCCAAGGAGGCGAGGAAAAATGCGACCGCATTGGTCGGAGACTGGTCTGGCGAACGGGCGGAAAAGATCATCCGCGTCGAATCATATGACATAGCCCATATGTCGGGCCAGGACATGGTCGGCGTCATGTGCGTCGCCACCGATGGGGAGTTCGACAAAAGCCAGTATCGCAAGTTCATCATACAGGGCTTTGATGCGAGCAATGATACTGGGGCTCTTGCCGAGATATTGAAAAGACGCTTTGCCCATACCGAATGGAAGATGCCGGACGTGCTCATCATCGATGGCGGCCAGGCCCAGCTCAATGCGGCGGTAGCAACAGTAAACACCGCATTTCGGGAATTGGAATATGGCGGCTATGCCGCATCCTTGCCACATATCGTCGCTGTGGTGAAAGATGATGCGCATAAGGCACGCGAGGTGCTATATGCAGAACAGGACGAAGTCTTGCTTCCTCAGGCGCCAGATGCTGCCGCCATCAATTCGGTGGACTCGATCATTTCAAAAGAAGAGATCGTAAAACTGAATGCCGAGACGCACCGATTTGCAATTACGTTCCATAAGAAGAAGCGAGGCGAGCGTTTTTTGCCAAAAAGCGCGAAAAAAAGTGCCAAGAAAATAGTTCAAGATCCCGCACCTCGATCGAAAGAGGAATAAAGAAAAAAGAAAAGGCCGACCCCTGATGAAGGGGTCGGCTTGTATGTTCTGATGCCGGCACGGGCATGCGCACGAGCGTGCGCGATCGAATCTGGAAGGGGTAGAATGCCTTGCGTCCTGGATTCAGGACACTGACCCCGTTTTTCTGCCCCTGACGGCATTCGGACCGAGTTGGAATCCCATCACGGGACCAGCGGTGTTGTCTGCTGTCGGGCTGGCCGGTGCTGATGTGCGGACGGGTCCTTGCACTGTTTTTTGCGGCCGGCTCTGCTTGGGCGTCAAGGTTTTAGACCGTTTTGCTTTCGTCGCTCGAGCGCCCGATCTCGGCTCTTGGGTTGTGGCTCCTAGGACCTCGATATCTCTCAGTATTTGTTCCAGGACTCCATCCGGCAAACTGAGAGGATTCACGTTTCGCACGAAGAGGGTATAGGCAACCATGGAATGGAATCTCTCAGGAATCATGGCTCTCCAAGGCAACTCCGGAGAGAGGTAGAATTGTGCGATGCTGTACCCCTTCGTCACGGTAAAAAATGACAAAGCTTCTCGGATGCCTAGTGTCTCGACGAGCTTCGCGATCATCAGTTCCGCACTTGCCTTCGACAGCCCCATGAGCAGCATAAGAGCTAAGTAGTCCTTTTGCAGGGAAGCGTCCCATGCCTGTACTTCCGCTTCATCGAGGAGCCTTGGCATGTGCATCGCCGCAACATCATATGCCTCTCTGGACTCAATCTTTTGCTGGTATTTCTGCGCCAGACGGCTCTGCAGAGATGCATAGTTGGCAGCCAGATGGTACGCGGCACGAAGAGATTCTGGGACCTTTAGCTCGGTGTCTCTCATGAGGTGCGGGTTTGCGGGCTTTAGTCCGACCATGAGCTCTATGTCATCAGGGCCTATTGTGAAGGCTTCTTCCATGCTCGGCCATCCCTCGATCTCGGGGATCGTGAATTCGATGATCTGGATATTGGCACCCGCGACTTGGCCTCGCGGCTTTGCTTTGCGGGTTTTTGTTTTGGCTTTCGCTTTCGATGCCGCCGGACTGCGCGGCGCTTTTCGTTTGGCAGTGGCTGGCTTACGGGAGGGTTTTGGTCTAGGTGTATTCATACGATACGAGTTTTTCCGTGTGTCTGGTTGTATATGCTTGGTGTGCTGTTGGTGCGCGGTTCGTCCAGTGGCATATTGCCATGACCCGTGTCGGTCATCGGATGTGAAAGAACTCTGCGGCCAGATATTTGTACCACTCGTTATAAATGTTGTCAAAGATACGTCAGGATTCCCGCATCTCATGGGCACCCAGTATTTGGCCAGGGCGATCATATGAAAAACCGGCACCCTTTGCAGGGTGCCGGCCGAGTCGGCTTGGCTGTCAGGCCTTTTTCTTCAGCCGAAAGAAGTGTTTTGTACCGAATCCTTGAGGCGTCGGAGCGGTTGGATATACCAGACCGCCTCTGAAATCGACGCCTCCGTACGAGGTCTCCGAATCAGGCACGGCCTCCACAGTGGATTCGAGTGGGTGCCAGCTCCGAAGGTCGGTTGAACCTTCGAGGATAAACTCGGCTTCGGCATCAACGAAGATGCCGATGACTGGTTGTGTTCCGGCCATCTCCATGGCCACGGTCTGGAATCCGAGCTCTCTGGGTTCTCCAGGGATCGTGCCGAATTGCGCACGATCGATTTCCATTCCAGGCTCGTAGATGTCGGCACCATCTCCGTATGTGACAGTTACGGACCAACGCTCGTACCCCAGATTGTCGTACCAAGACCAAGCGTAGATGAAGGTCTTCACTCCATTGAGATTGGAGTTTGACCCGTAATACTCCTTGGTCCCGTCGGCGAATTGGTAGTATCCGACATCTTGAGCAGGATGAATGCTCAAGACTGTTGTACTGAGGACCGGCTTGCGATATCCCGGCAATCCTGGCATATCGAGGAATTGAACCTCGAGGAGATATCCGCCGTTTGGCGAATACGGCACGGCGATTGCCAAGCGGTCGCCTTGCCATAACTCGGTCCACTCTCCGCCGACGAATATATCGGCTTCCTGGGCCTGGGTGATCTGAGCACGGAGGTTGGGAGAGATTACGGGATAGTTCACGGCAGCATCCGCTGCGCTGAGGCAGAGGATGGCGAGGATTGTGGCGATAACGATTTGAATGAGCTTTTTCATGGCTGGTTTCTGGATAAGCCGTTTTGGCGGCCGGGTTGGTTTCTGTTGTTTTGTTGGTCCAAAGTATGGCCTATTTGCACGGCAAACGGGTCATACCTTGGAAGTGTGACTACTACGCATATGATACCATATTCTACAGTATATGTCAATAGTATGTAGTTGGTTTGACATCTTGAACTTGCCTCCCCCTTTTTTTCGTAAAAAAAGCACAGACGATACGGTGTGCACAGGTTTTTATAAAAAATGCAAGAGTGGTAAGCTTTTCATGCTATTATTTCTTGACACATGTCCCATATAAAAGTCGGAGTATTGCGCGGCGGAGGCGATGAAAGCGGAAGCGATGGATATGACCTGTCCATGGCCATGGGGCAGCGCGTCATAGACATGCTCCGTCGCGAGCCATATTGCAGGGAATATGAGCCCGTGGATATCATCATAGACAGAAAAGGAGTCTGGCATATCGGCGGGTTTCCCGTTCTCGCGGAGAGGGCTTTGCGCCATATCGATGTCGTTTTCAATGCGCTGCATGGCACGTATGGCGGCGATGGCAGGGTGCAGCATATTCTGGAGACATTCCATATGCCGTTTACGGGTTCGACTGCTGCAGGAACCATGATGGCCAAGGACAAGAAGCTCACTCGCGATACCCTGAAGCGCGCCGGCATCAAGACACCGTATGCACGTGATCTCCATATGGATATCGCGGACGAGGTCGAGCCTATCGCGCATGATCTTTTCAAAAGCTTTCCGATGCCAGTCGTCGTCAAGCCGCGTCATGCGAATGATTCGACTGGGGTATCCGTCGCACGGAATTTCGATGAATTGGTCAAGGCTATCGATCATGCGCGCGTCTTTTCCCCTGACATCGTAGTAGAGGAATATATTACTGGAAAAGAGATCATCTCCGGCTTCATCGAAGGCTTCCGCGATCAGGATCACTATCCGATGATGCCGGTCGAGGTGAAGCCGATCTCAAGGCTCGATTCGAAGACGCGCATCTTCAATTATTCGGACAAGATCTCCGGCAATTATGATCATGCGGTTCCGGCAGACCTTTCTCATGATGAAAAGAAGCAGATCGCAGATATAGTCAAGACCGCAAGGGAAGCGTTCGCCATGCGTCATATGGGAACGGTGGATTTCATAGTCTCGCCAAGGCGCGGCGTCTATGTGCTCGAGGTCAATACGCATCCCCATCTTCACGAGCATGCGCCTTTTTTGAAAGCGCTTCATGCGGTCGGCAGCGGGGAAGAGGAATTGGTTGCGCATTTGATTCGGTTGGCACTGGGGAGGTAAAAGAAAACCGCCGACTCTCGGCGGATTTCTCCGATATGAGCGGGCGGCAGTGACGCATGTCAGTGGAACAGATAGGTCATCCATAGCCTTTGCAGGACGCTGTTGATGAGGGCTCTGCCTGGTCCAACTGTAGGCTTATCATGGACAGGAGGTCTAGGACGCTCGCTCGTCAATGCGTTCTGGGAATCGCAGCCTGCACAGGTCCACACGGATGGCAGGTTGCTCGTGCTGAGACAGACGTTGGCAGTTGCGCCGCAGCAAGGGCACAGGAGTCCCCAGAAGTAGTTGAATTCTCTTGCAGCCGATGGGCTGAAGAAAGCTCCGATTTCGTCTGTTGTCAGGTTGCGGGCGGTAGCTATGTTGTTGGGCATGGCTTTATATATGGTTGGGGTTTGTACGGCTGCATAGACGATGACATACGTGCGATGATGCGTCAAGCATATGCCTCGTGTGTTGTGGACAGGCACATGGGATTGCAGAAACTGCGTTTTTTGGTATTATCTATACCGTGCCGTTTGGAGGAGGGCGATCTCGTCTGATAACGGCATCGCTATACGGGCCCTTAGCTCATTTGGTAGAGCGCCTCATTTGCACTGAGGAGGTGGCAGGTTCGATTCCTGTAGGGTCCACAACAAAAGAAAAGACATCCACTGCTGGATGTCTTTTCTTTTGTTGTGGAAGCCGGAGCCATGTTTTGCCAGCAGGCAAAACGGGCGAGGCGGGGTCGCGGAAATCTGCGAGCGACGGCGAGCGGATTATCCGTGACCACAAGCCTGCTCCTTGAGCGCAGCGAATTGCAGCGAGGGAGGCGGGGTCGACAGGCTTTTGCGAAGCAAAAGAACTGGTGACCGATTCCTGTATGGTTTATTTATATTGACATATGTATAAATATATGTTACACAAACACATAGAACAAACCTTGATTCCGTATCGGAAGGCTGATAAACGCTTGTCACCACAAGCAGTCCTTGCGCGCCACAGGTGAGCAATCAAGGTGTGTTCCTCGTAAGAATGAAAGCGATACTCATAATAAACCTCTCTGCATCCTTCCTTCCTGATGGCCGTTTGCCAATCGGATTCCAAGCGGCAAAGCATGTCAATATCCCTGGAATGCCAGAAAAGGGTCAATCCATTGATATAGGCATGGCAAGACAAGTTGATGACGACTTGGGAGATGACCATGTCATCAACCGGTGTTCGTGGATCCAGGTGGCAAGCTCATCAGCAACTTTGCCATGTATGGAGGTCGATATTAATCTTGGGGGCAAGGCGGATTGGCAAGCTGTTCACGTCACAGACCGTGACCCGAGCGCAGCCGACATCGATACGTGGCTTCGGGATTATTTTGCAAGAAATCTCCAGCCGATAGGGTACCTCAATTTTGACAAAAAATTGCGTGCCGAAATCCATTATGGCGAAGACGGCGCATATGAAGGGGCGCTTGCAGTTGCCCGTTCCTAATGATCCGGCTTGCCTGAGGTGAGGGCAAAGTAGGGGTCTTCAGTGTAGGGAGATCCTACCAACTTGCTACCACATTGCGTGAACGCCATCAATGGCGAACCTGCCAATATGCGTTATCCTGGCGAGTTCACAGCCTTCGCTCGGCCGCGTGAGTAAAAATTAACAAAAGCAGGTATATCCTGCACGCTACCGAAGATATGCGTACTACTTCAGCCCCGGGATGTCCTCGGGGTTTTATAATGCAAGGATTTCTTTAAATGCGAGCGACGGCGATCGGATTATGCATGACCGATTCCTGTAGGGTTCAATATTTGACTATCCTATATATCATGGTATAAATATGTAACGTTCTTTGTTTTCACAACCACCAACACCCTGAAAGGAGGGATCAGATGACGGCAATTATCACAGATATCGCACAGAACTTTTCAGAAGATGAGCTTCGCCAAGTCCTTGATACGCCAGAAGTCAGGGTATCTGGAAACTATGGCTTTGCGGGATTGAAATGCCCGAAATGCCATATCAAGGCAAATGTCCCTGTCTCCTACCTTTGGTCGTGCGCCTGGACCTGCATATGCGGAAACCTAAATCCGTGTAACAGCCGACAGGGAGAATGGCAACTGCCTCTGGAAGATCCTGACGTTGGCCCTTCCAGAAGCATGCTCAATCGGGTTCTTAGAGACCTGGGCATTGTTGGGCGAATATATGCAGAACCTGACATCGCATAGCAGTGCCACGCATCGAATACGGGCATCGAACGCCTCATGTTCCACGAGAAAAGTCTCACAGACTTCACATCTCGTGGGGCTTTTTCTTTTTTATTTCACATATTGATAAAAGTCAATACACGTGGTACTCTATTTTTTGGAAAAATCCCTACACCCAGGGTCATTTTGAACATACCATCAACCATACAGAATCCAACATCATCCAGAAATGAACATCAAAAAAGTCGCAGTCATCATAGTCGTATCAGCAATCGTCGTTTCGGTTCTGACAGCAAGCGTCGTGTTCGGAATCCGCAAGAAAAGCCAAACAGACAAAGCATTGGCTGAAGACGGCATCCATGACAAGGGTCCTTCGGATCTGCTCGTCCATACTCGCGAGGAAGTGGTGGCGCGATATCATCATGCGCTTCGCAATGTCACGGGGACAAACGTGCATCCGCTCTTGCGTCCCGTGCATTTCACGATTGGTACCATATTCGCCGCGAGCGGAACGCTTGTTCTCAACAAGCAAGGCGAGCCATCGTATGTCGTTACTGCCGCACACCTCTTCTCTGAGAATCGGCCCGGAGCCGATTACTACAGCTATCGCGTCCTGACGCCCACTGGATTCTCGGTCGAAGGAGACATCGAACGCGTCACCGTGGACTCCTTTCGCAATGACGATACTCCGGATGGAATCCAGGACATCGCCTTGTGCTATATAGGTAAGCCCACGCTTATTCCAAGAGTGTCCAAGGTCAGGGTATCCGCACAAAAGGAGCATGTGGCAGGATATCGCGTTTCCAAAACACCTACCGTCATTGCGACATCGGTCACTACGGGGGAACAATTTTCCATTGTCGGAGAATTGCTAGGCGATCACGGCGCGCTTTTTCACGTCATGCTCTATGAGGCCGTGAACGGGGAAAGCGGGAGCGGCTATTGGGGAAATGATGGCCGCCTGTACGTGCTATCAGGAAATGTGATGATTGATCAGAACATGCGCGACACCCTCGGCATACCGGATTCATTCCGATACGCGTCTACCCTGACCGGCACCACGGTTAATTGGTGATTGGCGCATTGCGATACCCCACTGCCTCGAAGCGAAACTCATTCGCCGAGAGGCAGTGGGTTTTTCTTTTTCCAAAAATATACCGCATACAAAAGCACGAGGAAGAACGCATTCGTGAAAAAGATGATCGGCGTAGACCAAGGGATGCCGTCTATCGGAACGTATGAGAATGGCCACAGGTACGGAGTCGGAAAGAAGCTGGTCGAATGCGTGAACAGGTCGAGGAATATGTGGAATGGCCATGCCAGCATTTCCCAGAGCGGCTTTTTTCTGATCAGCCATACGATACCGAAGACCGCAAGAAAAATAACGAAGCTATGAGTGATATCGTATAGATTGCTGACATATGCGGGTATCTCGTGAAGATCGGGCTTGCCTGTACCTATGACCCAATTGCCGGTCAGTATAGATGAGTATAGCCTTTGAAAAAGCAGAATGCCGAATGACAGGAAATCCGGCGCGATGCCAAAGAGGAATCCTATCCAAAAGCTGCGGCGATTTCGCCTGCCGAAAATGATGCTGCCCCACAGGCCGTGCGAGAGTATGTCCATGCGATAAGTATAGCAAAATGCCTGCACTGTGAAATGTGCGTAATATGCCATATAAACGAAAATGAGCCCGGCACCATATCGACATGCGTCAATATGAGTGCCGGGCTCCGAAATTGCGCGTAAAAGCGCGGAGTTTGGGAGTCAGGATTGGTCTTGCGGTACAGAACCGGATTGCGGATTGTTCCGTGAGCCAGATGAGGAGCCTCGGCCAGCCCTGATTGGCAGCCTGAATCTTGGATTTCCTCCAAACGGTTCTTCTTTGAGCCGACGGCGGTTTCGTCTTCTCTCGACAGCTAAGTAGGCTTTGATCCGTTTTGATTCTCGGAGTGTGTCTTTCATCTGATTGTCCTCCTTCTTGCGGTCGCACGGTTAAGGTTTATGAATTGAATCTGCGGTGTGCGACCTGCATATCATGGTATACCTGGGCGAAATTGCGTCAAATCCGGATATGCACAGGAGGGGTGAGGCAGGATATTCATCAGTCACGTTTTTTTTCACATGTAGAGGAGGAAAAAGGCATCGCAGCCATAGTGCGATGGTGTATACTGAATGCATATGAAGCATGCACATGTAAAACACGTTCACGAATCCCGCGAGAATCCCGCATCATTTGATCAGGTGGAAAAGACTACGGATCCATTGACTCTCGTGCATCATTCGCGCGATGCCAGCGTATTCGAGATAATTCCGGAAGAAGTCTTTTATCCAAAAAGCGTATCCGAAATTCAGGCATTGCTTCGAGCAAGCAATGAGTCGAGAACCGATGTTTCCGTAAGGGCCGGAGGAACATGCATGAGCGGAGGATCCCTGACGGCTGGCAGGGTGATGAATATGACCAAATACATGCATGCCATTTCCGGAGTATCGGACATGCCAGATCCTGCTCAGCATGCCAGCAAGCAGGGGGTTGCCGCGCCAGCTGACGGATCGACAGGCAATATCAAGGTGATGACCGTGGAGATGGGCGCGATGTTTCGCGATATCGAGCGCGTGGCTGATGCCGAGGGCCTGATGTTCGCGCCATATACGTCATCCAAGGACATATGCGGAATAGGAGGAATGATCGGCAATAATGCATCGGGGGAAAAGAGCATCCGATTCGGTGCGACGATCGACAATGTGCTTGGACTCGAGGTCGTATTGGCTGACGGAACCCTCATTCGGACTGGTGCCATGGAGAATACTGGCGAGCCTCTCGCTAGCCTGTTGCGTGCCACGGAACTGAAACGTCAGCTTGTCACGATTCGCAAGGAAGCAGGCGAAGGCCTTTCTCATGCCATGGGCGATGTGCCGAAGCGAGCCTCAGGGTATCGACTCGACAGGATTCCTTCGGCTGAGGCACATGACTTGCCAGTTGATCTCACTCCGATCTTCGTCGGAGCCCAAGGGACGCTCGGCATCGTGACGCGCGCGATGCTCAAGCTGGTTCAGAAGCCGGCATATGATCGCATGCTCGTCGTCTCGATCGACTCCATCGAGGAATTGCCGTTCATACTCGGAACCGTCATGAAATTCCATCCGGAATGCGTCGAGACATTTGACATACATACATTCGAGCGGGCAAAGCGGCTCCTGCCTACGGAGACCGCGCTGTGCCAGCCATTCTTTTCCAAAAGAGAGCCTGCGGGTGACGGTACGCCCGTATCCGATCCTGCGCTTATCGTCATCGCTCAATTTAGCGAATCCGCATGGCCTTCGGATCCCGCTCATGCCGATGCCAAGGATCCCGAGACAAGAGAGGAGAGGACCGATCGGGTGGCGAGAGAATGCGAATCTGCCCTGAATGCGCATTCCGTTCCGGTCAGGGTTTCGTATATCGATGATCGCACACTACAGGACGCTGTCTGGAAGATTCGCCGCGTCAGCTTTGCCGTCATGCGCGATTATAATGAAAAGGGAAAGCATGCCGTTCCATGCATCGAGGACATCATCGTCCCTATCGGCAGGTTCGACGAATTGGTTCCCGGGCTCGTTGGCCTTTTGAAAAAATACGATCTCGGCTATGGATTCCACGGCCATATCGGCGACGGCTCATTGCGCATCGTTCCCGTATTCGATTTTGAGGAAACGATCGCAGGCGGCGACAATGCCGGAGAGAGGGCCGTTCCGGAAAAGATAATCGGATTCGCACGAGAAGCATTTGCTCTCATCAAGTCCCTCGGAGGAAACATTAGCGCCGACCATAGCGACGGAATAATCCGGTCGCCATTCCTCAGGGAATTTTATGGAGACCAGATTTACGAAGCATTCTGCAAGGTCAAGAGACTCTTTGATCCGAATGACATCCTGAACAATAAAAAGAAAATGGGCGGCACGGAGCAGGCGATACGGGATTGCCTCATCGATTAGGCAGCGCGACGGTATGTACATTTGTACGTGGTCATGTCCTGGTATTGTATCGGTACCAGTTGGCTATACACTATGTGTATGAGATCGCTGTATAGAGGACAGATATCGTCTTTTTCGCCATGTCTTTCGGCCTGGCCGAGAGGGTTTTATATGAGAAAACTAGGCGTCGTTCCGGCCGGCTTTGCTTCTCCTGTTGATGAAGAACTGGCCGATGTATTGCGCATCGAGGACTATCTGATTCGTGACAAGGACGCGAGCTTCCTCCTGCGGATGGAAGGGGATTCGATGATCGCCCATGGCATATGCGATGGCGATATCGTTATTTTTGAAAAAGGCGCCGATGTACGAATCGGTGATTTGGTCGTGGCGCTGACATCGGACGGATATCGCATCGTATTTTTGGATAAAAATATAAAAGCGGAAATCGCGGGATTGGTCGTATCGATCGTGCGCAAATACAAATAAATTTGCATCCTGATCTGTTGCGCCCTCCCGGGCATGCATCGCCACTATCATGAAAAACTATACAAGCCGCATGATCCTGCATATGGACGGAGATGCCTTCTTCGCATCGGTCGAGCAGGCCAAGGACTGGCGCCTGCGAGGCAAGCCTGTCATAACGGGCGGAGAGCGATTCATCGCGGCCTCGATGAGCTATGAAGCCAAGGCACGCGGCGTGACGAGAGGCATGAACGTCAAGGACATAAGAAAGACATGTCCCGAAGCCATAATCCTTCCGTCTGATTACATAACATACGGCATCTTTGCGCGTCGGATGTACAATATCGTGCGCCGCTATACGCCGAATGTCGAGGAATACAGCATCGACGAATGCTTTGCGGACATTACGGGACTCGACGAATTGATGGGAATTTCATATGAGGATATTGGAAAAAGGATAAAGGCCGATCTCGAGCGCAAGCTCGGAATCACGTTCGGCGTTGGGCTGGCAGGCACCAAGGTATTGGCCAAGGCAGCATCCAAGCATCGCAAGCCCGCGGGCTTCACTCATATTCGAGATGAAGACCGCATCAATTTTCTCGCCAACGTGCCGATCGAAAAGATATGGGGAATCGGCACGTCGACAACAAGACATCTCCGTTCACGGGGCATCATGACAGGACTGGAGTTCGCCAATCTCAATTCGCAGCAATTGTCCGCCCTGTCCGTCGCCAAGCCATATCGGGAAATCCATGCGGAACTGAATGGCCTGTCGGTCATGTCGGTGAATTCGAAAAAGCGCGAGATGCCGAAATCCGTGATGTGCTCGCGCACCTTTGTGCCGCCATCCCGCGATCCGGAGATCGTCTTTTCTCATCTTTCAAAAAATATCGAGGAAGCATGTGAGAAGCTTCGGCATGATGGGGCAGAGGCGACGGCTTGTTCTTTTTATCTCAAAAGCCAGGAATTCAGATATTATGGCGCGGAGCATATATTCGAGCATCCGACCAATGACCCCGCTCTGGTTATCGCCGCTGCCAGAATGAACCTGAAGAAGATGCACAAAAGCCATCTCGAATACAGGACGACGGGAATTTCATTGCGAGGCCTGGTACCGGCGGGATTGGTGGCGCATAGGGGATTGTTCGATGCCGGTATTCCAGACAAGCGGCTGGCATCATCTGATTTGTATGAAAAGGTGGATTCGATCAATCGCAAATATGGCGAGCATTCGATCATGTTCGGATCGAGCATGCGCGCGGTGGGATTTTATGCCCTCCCGGGCATGCGCCACTGCTATGACAAAAAAAGAAAACAGAAGAATGTCGCGCGCGATAGACGGAACAGGGTATGGGAAATCCCGTTTCTCGGAACCGTGCGGTGATTTGTCAGTTCTCAATGAAATAAAAAGGGCCCGACATGCCATCTGCTTTAAGCGATGTCGGGCCCTCTCGTCGGGGCAAAATGGAATCAATTGAAGACCCATCCCCCCTTCCTTCCGCGATGTCCTTTGGAGGACCATCCGGTTTTGGGCTTATCGGATTCTTTTTTTTCTTCGCCCCAAAACGGCTTGTCTTTATCGGCGCGGGTCTTGAGGACAGGGTGGCCCGCCATTTCTCGAGTCCGGATAAGAGGCTTGCCTTTCGCCTCTAATTTCGCGGCCAAATCCTTACCGATCCGGTCTATTTGATCCTGTCTTTGTCTCTCGATTCGTCTGAGACGTGCATCCTCATTCCTGCGTATTCCTTTGGTATCGGGTATCTTGGACATGGCTTGGGTCCTTTCATGCCGTACGGTTGAGGTTGTTTGGTTTGTTGTGAGCAACATGCTCGCGGATGCGAACATGCTGATTGGGTGTGCGGCTAGGGAATATGGTACACAATTTGGGAACCTGAGGTCAAATGCCTTTGAACCGCAGGGTTTTGACATGAAAAACTGTCACGAGGACAGAAGACTATAGATAGGCCTTTATATTCTCGAGATGCTGCTCGTATGACTTGGAACAATGGATCTGGCGATTGCCGTCATGGAGGTAAAAGATGCAGTCTGTCTTTTGAGGATTGTATACGGCATTGATGGCTTCTATGCTCGGATTAGAGATTGCGCCTGGCGGCACTCCCTTGTACTTGTAGGTATTGTATGGAGAGTCCAAATACTTGTCTTTTGACTTTACGATCGGCCACCAATTTTCCTCGGTTCCTTTCACGTATTGGAGAGTCGCATCGAGTTCGAGGCTCATTCCTTTTGACATGCGGTTCCAGATAATTCCCGATATGAGGCGCATGTCTTGCGGGCCTGCCGCTTCTCTCTGGATGATTGACGCTATGCGGACCGCGGTATCAAGATCGAGGTCGTCCGGACTTTTTATCGTCTTGGTTTTTCCCTCATTCGATGATGCTTCGCCTGCATCAAGCTTTGCGCCAGCCGATCGTATGACGGCGTTCTTGTCATCTCCTATGATCGATTCGATGGATGCCTTAAGCTTCGGTCCTTGGAGAGGAAGGACTTTTTCGGTCACGGCATCGAGAAATTCCTGATGCATGAGCGTTCCGACCTCCTTGCCGGAGGCATCCTTGTCCACGACATAGGCTTTTGGCAAAAAACGACCCTCTTCAAATCCGCCATTTTGCGGATCAGCAGGCGCTGACGCTATGAACCAGAGCTTGTCCTTGTCGGACCAGTTGAGGATGTCGGCATATTTCTCAACTATCTCTTCCCGTCGCATGCCCGGATAGATATAGACGAATCGCTTGGTCGGATTTGCGAAATTTACGATGAGTTCAAGACGGCTCCAGAATGCCTGCCTGCCGGATAAGCCCGCTTGGACGAGGCTGACCCCGAGCCCGCACATCAGGATCAGGAAAAGGAGAAGTGTCAGTTTGAAGGCATGGACAAAGCCTGATCCTCGGCCGGATATTCGTCTCGAATATGCTTGTTTTGAGCCGTTCTTTGCTTTTTTTCCTGAAAAAAACCGTGCCATATGATACTATTATACCCAATACGGGACAAAAGCTGTAATACACTGTCCACTGGCCCGTCATATATTATGTCCAAGACATCCATCAAGCTCCGCTTCAAAGAAGCCTACGATGAGCATTCAGATGCCCTGTTCAGATTCGCTTTTTACAAGCTGTCTGACAGGGAGAAGGCGAAGGATGTCGTTCAGGACACGTTCGTGAAGGTTTGGGAATATCTCGTGTCTTCGGAAAAGGCTGGAGGCATCGAGATTGCGAACGTGAAGGCTCTTCTGTATCGAATTGCCACAAATGCGATAATCGACAATTACAGAAAGAAAAAAGAGCTTTCTCTTGAGGCTATGATGGATGACGGCTTTGACCCAAATGACGCTCGGCATTCCCATGATGCGATCATCGATGAGAGCGAGGCTGATTTGGTCATTCGCGCGGTCCATACGCTTGAGGCTGAGGACAGGGCTGTGATCCTGATGCGATACATCGACGGACTTACGGTCAAGGAGATCGCATCCATCACAGGCCAGAGGGAGAATACGGTGTCGGTACGCATTCACAGGGCACTGAAGATGCTAAAGGAAACTCTCAAGATCGATGCCAAGATCTGAGATTCTGATGAAGGACCTGATCAGACATCTCGTCCTCATCAAACAAATACATCATGAACCACGATTATAAGACAAATGACGAGCAAAATATGAGCGAAAGCCATTTTGGCGCCGTGATGAAGCGGTACCAGAATGTTCGTATGAACCCCGAAGAAAAGCGGGAGGTTTTTAAGCAGACCATGCTCGTGATTGAAAAGATCGAAGCCGTATCCCTTGCCCATGGCGACTTGCACAAGGCGATGCGTCCTACGAGCGCATTCGTGGAGGACGAGAGCCTGATCTTGGGAGGTGTCGCAGCAGTCGGGAATCGTGAAATAGTCGGAAGCGGTCAAAAGGGCATCAAGCGAGTCGCTTCGATCTGGCTTTCATATGTAAAGCAGAAGCAGTTCATGCCGGCACTTTTGACGGCTTTCGTATTCCTGTTTACCGGAGGAGCTTCCGTGCTCGCAGAACGGTCTCTTCCTGGAGATTCGCTCTATTCATTCAAGGTCAATATAAATGAGCCCATTAGAGAGTTCGCGGCAGTAGGCACCGAGGCCAAGGCAAATGTGGCTGTCGAAGCTACCGAGCGAAGGCTCCAGGAGGCAGCTGCATTGTCAGCAAAAGGCAAGCTCGACGAATCGAATACCAAGATTCTCGCGAGCCAATTTTCAAAAAACGCTACCCAGGTGCGCAACCAGGTAGGATCCCTTTCTGCGGCAAATGATGAGCTCGCAGCGGCCGAGATTTCGGACAAGTTCGCTATCACGCTTCAGGCGCATAGCAAGATCCTGGGTACATTGGCTGCCGGAGATGCCGGATCAGCTGGCATCGCCGCGACAATGACACCATCCGGATCTGCCTCATCGACTCTTGTCGATCTCGTCGCTGTGCCCACTGTTACTCCGACCTCGACTGATCCCATAACTCCGACGAGCACGCTTGCCGTCATCGTAACCGCATCTCCATCTTCAACACCGCCAGTTGGACCCGTTGCCGGCTCAGTCATCAAGGCGACTCCTGCTCCTGTCAATTCTTTGCTGCAGGCGGTCAAGGCTGAACTCGATACTACAAAGACCGCACGGGACGGTATCGATGCTCAGACAAATGCGACCGTAGCAAATACGGCGGCGGATCAGCCATCTCAGGCTACCAAGGCAGTCATCGATTCCATGATTCAGGGAATTCGATTTTCAATGACCGATATTTCGTCAGAACTCGACGCTCAGAAATTCGACCCGAAGGCATTTGCCTATGCTCCGAATACCATTGAGTTTGCAAAGAAGCGCATGGACAATGCGAGCGGCACGATAGCCATGATGAATGATCTCGTGAAGGCGAATTCATACGCAGAAGCCATAAAGAAAGGCCGCGCTTTGTCACGAAGCCTTTCAGAAGTGCTTGTCGTTCTCAAGATAGAAAAGTCCACAAAGGGCACGCTTGATGGAAAACTGAACGTAACATCCCTGATTCAGGATGCGACAGCAGGCGATGCGACCAGTACGCCGGCTCTCTAGCACATGAATATCTTCGTCTTATTCGGCATTACGGGCGATCTGGCCAAGAAAAAAGTCATTCCGGCTATCGCTCGGATCGAGCGGGGCAGCGGATCCACTACGGGCGAGCAAATTGCCATAGGCGTCGGCCGTAAAAAGCTGCCTCCTGATGAGTTCGCCTCTCTTAGAAATCGAGCATACATTGCAGGCGAGCTCGATGCCATTTCCACATACAAGAAACTGAAAAAAGCCATATATTCGGAAATCGCTCGATATGCCAAGTCTTTGGGCACCTTGCGCGATACGAAAGGTCCCGTTGTCGTAAACATAATCGCGTATTCGTCATTGCCTCCGCATCTGCATGTTGCCGTGGCGCGTTTGTTCGCATCGTCGGTCCGAGATCGTGCCATGGATTCGAAATTCGATATCCGGCTGCGATTCTTGTTTGAAAAGCCGCTCGGAACCGATTTGGCCAGCGCTACACGCGATATTGCTTTATTGCGCTCCTTGTTCAGGGAGGATCAGCTGTATTTTGTCGATCATTATCTTTTCAAAGAACCCCTCGTCACGCTCCGGAATGCCGTGGACTTGAATCCGGGAATGTTCAGCCATTCGCTCGGGTCTTCGGATATTTCCTCGATCGAGTCAGTCATGTATGAGACCGTCGATGTCCGGGGTCGAGAGGCGTTTTACGATGCCGTCGGCGCTCTGAATGACATCGGACAGAATCATCTTCTTCAGATGCTTGCCGAATGCATACAGATGAGGGAAAAGGCGCGGGGCACAAAGCCCGGCTCAGTGAAGACAAGGGCAAAAATCATATCCTCACTCAAGATCGTCAACGATCCCGTATTCGGCCAGTACAAGGGCTATGCCGAATCAGAAGGAGTGAAGCCCGGATCCCATACGGAGACTTTTTTCAGGGTCGAGGCGCTTTATGGAGACGCTCTTGGCAAGGACGGCAGGAGCATCAAGTGTGTCATAACGGGAGGCAAGTCTCTCGGGATTGCAAAGTCCGGATTGATTTTGAAAAATGAAAAGCATGGCACCGAATCATTCATCGACATGTCTGTGAAGGGCAGCGTGACTGACGGCGGGAAAGGCATCAAGAACTCGCATGAAGGCATGCATAAGGATGCATATGTCGCGGTCTTTGAGCAAGCGATTGCGGGAAATCGGGATGCCTTTGCGCGCGAAGAGGAAATACTCGCCGGCTGGAAATTCGCAAAGCGCGCAAAGCAGATACGGACCAGAAAAAATATCCTCTATCAAGACCTGCGCGATATCGCAGTATGATATAATTGATCCGTGACGATCAGCCTGCTCATACATAATTTTGGATTCATGACGTCCGCACTCCTTAGCCTGTCGCTAGGGTTCTTTGTTTTGGCGCGAGGATGGTCAAAGAGGGATCATGTGCTCTATTTCCTGACCACGATCGCATTCGTATTCTTTTGCGTGACTCATGTGCTCGGCGCGAATGCCGTTGATCCTCATTTGTCGAGAGTCTTTTACATACTGACGAGCGTGGTCCTGTTCGTCGTCTGCTTCAATGCGCATTTTGGATTTTCGGCATTCGGCATATTGGAAAAGCACAAGGTCGGCCTGACTCTCATGTATTCCGGCGCCATCCTCCTCACGTCCGCGCTCATGGCGCGCCCGGATCTGTTTGTCCTCGACTCTCGGCCAGAGCAATATCTGCCGAACTTTCTCGTTCCGGGACCGTATTATTGGATGTTCGCCGTATTCTTCTTGGTGGGAGCGGCGTATTTTTTCATCGTGCTTGGACACAATTACTCGAGATTCAGCGCCATTGATCGCAATAGGCTGAATTATTTCTTCCTCTCGTTTGGGTTTGCGTATGTGATCGGCTCGCTTCAGTTCTTACCGGTATTCGGCATCCATTTCAACTTGCTGCCTTCGGCCCTTGTCGGACTGTACAATATCCCGCTTGCATACGGACTTCTCAAATATGATTTGCTCGACCTGCATGTGGTCGCGCGTCATGCCATGATGTATTTCGTTCTCGTCTGCTTCGTAGGATTCGCGACTTCGGGGGTAAGCCTTCTCAATAACTATCTCGTTCAGAATTTCGGGGGGTTTCCGGTATGGCCGATTCCTTTTTTCTCAGGAATATTGATATTGCTCACGGGAACCCTGGTATGGAAGCAGATCAGGCAGGTGGACGTTCTCAAGTATGAGTTCATCAACAATATCAGTCACAAGTTCCGCACTCCTTTGACCCATATCAGGTGGCTTGCGGAAGAATTGCGCGAATCGAACAAGGCCGAGGTGCGAGGCAGGCTCGTCGATCAAATCCAGTATGCCAGCCTCCGGCTATTCGAGCTCACGAACGCAGTTATCGATGCATCCGAGGATGGCAACAATCTCTACCTGTACCGCTTCGTGCCAGTCAGGATCAACGAAGTCCTCAAGGATCTTTTCACCGCTCATGACGATCTTATCGAGAGGAAGAAGGTAAAAGTGCATTTCGATGTTCCTGACGATTTGCCGACGATACAGGCAGACAGGACGAGGGTGCAATTCGCCTTGCAGATCATATTTGAGAACTCGCTCATCTATACTCCGGAAGACGGCAAGATCGGCATCAAGGCACGACAGGTTGGCGGGGAAGTGCTGGTCACGTTTACCGACAATGGCATCGGCATCTCTCCTGCGGACGTATCGCATATTTTCTCAAAGTTCTACCGATCGAACCTGGCGCGAAGGACGGATACCGAGGGTATGGGAATCGGCCTTTATATGGCCAAGAACATCATAGAAAAGCATCGCGGCAAGGTATGGGCCGAGTCCGATGGCGAGGGCAAGGGATCGATGTTTACGGTCACGCTGCCGGTCGGATGATTTTGATAAAAACGAGGTCTTTGATACAATATTCAAAAATATATATTTATGGCATTTCTACAAAACTTTTTGATGAAGCAGATGTTGAAGAAGCAGATGAAAGGCGTTCCCGAGGCCGAACAGCAAAAGGTGTTCGCGGCTATCGAGGCCAATCCTGACTTTTTTATGAATCTCGCAAAGGAGATCGAGACAAAGGTAAAAAGCGGCATGGATCAGCAAAAGGCATCCATGGAGGTCATGATGGCGCATCAGGCCAAGCTCATGGAGATTATGGGGAAGTAGGCGGAGGCCAGGCTGTTCAAATCCTTTATTTAAAGCCCGCTTTCTGCTACACTCCAACGCATGAAACTCTCCATCGGCATCGTAGGCCTCCCAAACGTCGGCAAGTCGACGCTTTTCAATGCGCTCACCAAAAAATCCGTCCCTGCACAGAATTATCCCTTCTGTACCATCGATCCGTCAGTCGGCATCGTCGAGGTCCCTGACGAGAGGCTTCATATGCTGGCCGCCTTTTCGCAGACACAAAAGACGATCCCTGCCGCGATCGAATTCGTGGATATCGCCGGATTGGTCAAGGGAGCATCCGAAGGCGAAGGACTCGGCAATCAGTTTTTGACAAATATTCGCGAGACCGACGCCATTGCCGAAGTCGTCCGCATATTCGAGGATCAGAACATCATCCATGTCGATGGAAAAGTCGACCCCCTGAACGATATAGAGGTGATCAACCTTGAGCTCATCCTTGCCGATATGCAGACCGTCACGAAGAGGCTTGCAGGCGTCGAGCGCGACGTGAAGCGTGGCGACAAGCAGGCGATCGCCGAAAAAAGCGCTCTAGAAAAAGTAGCCGCCGTATTGGAGGCGGGTAGACTGGCGCGAAAGGCACTTGCCGACATGACCGAGGAGGAGCTTGCTGCCATGAAATTGCTCAACCTGCTGACATTGAAGCCGATTCTGTATGTCTTGAATAAAAAAGCGGGCGGAAAGAATCTCGATGAGATAAACGATGCGCGCTTCACTGCCTTGCTCGAATATTTCAAAAAGGAGGGCGATCAGTATGTGATCGTTGACGCCGGCGTTGAGCATGAGCTCAAGGATCTCGAAGGCGATGAAAAGGAATTGTTTCGCGCGGAATTGAGCGGTGGCGCCAAGGACGATGGCATCGACAATCTGATCAAGGCAGGATACAAGCTGCTTGATCTCGAGACGTATTTTACCACTGGGGAAAAGGAGACGCGGGCATGGACCATCGCACGTGCTTCCACTGCTCCCGTTGCCGGCATGGCGATCCATACCGATTTCAAGGACAAGTTCATTCGCGCGGAAGTCATCTTTTGGAAAGACCTGCTCGATGCCGGATCATATGGCGCGGCGAGAGAAAAAGGCCTCGTTCGAACCGAAGGCAAGGAATATGTGGTGAAGGACGGGGACGTGATTGAGTTTAAGGTTTAGGCCAATCTCTGCCAGTCACTTATAATTATGCATGCTATGAAAAAAATAATACAAATCATCGTCGTCGTTATGGTAGTTGCCATTGGAGTGGCTATCTATGTAAACCATTCATCGGGAAACATGCTTTCCGAACAAGAAGCGTCAGGCATCGCAATTGAAACAGTCAAAAACGATACAAGTTACACCAATTGGGCTGATCCAAGGTGTGCAATCGCAAGCATTGTCGAAAAAGACACATCAGTAATGAAATTTAATGTCAATAAAACTGATTGTGACAAAGGCCAAACTCCGGGTGAATATATCACTAGTGTAATTGTAAATTTAAAAACAGGGGAAGCGTATACGCATTCTATGCAATTCAATCCTGATCAAGAGAGCATGACGCTCCGAATTGAAGGCAAGGATTACTACGTTGACAAAAAGCCTCGATAGGAAAATGACGGTGCGATGAGGTTCAAAATTCAGATAAAAAAATACACCGCGAGGCCATTGGAGGCGGCGGTGTAGGAAGGAGTATATGTGCAACTTTAGCGGCCATTGAGGCAGAGCTTCGTGCTCTAGGCGTTTGGCCGGACAGGTCACGATCCATATACTGCGAGCTTCCACAAATATAGTATCATGTATGTGTATATATGTCAATTATTTATATGTGGTAGTCACACTGGGATCGCACTGCTGAAAAATGCTATAATTGCGCAATGGAACCAACAACAAATCATGCCAGCCAGCCTGGCAATTCAGCGCCAGTTTCCGGTCTTGCCCCGAATGCTGCCAAAGCCCGAGTCGGAGCCATAGACTTCTTCCTCCATCTTGGATTCATCGCTGCTTTGTATACGTTCTTGGGGACGCTCATAAGCTTTGCTTTTTCGATTATCAATACCGCATTTCCTGATCGGCAATACAATAGCTTTGATCCGTATGCGAGCGGCATGAGGTTTTCCGTGTCGATGCTCATCGTCGTCACTCCGCTCATGCTGTATTTGTTGAAAAAGATATACGCGCATATGCGCGAAGAGCCCGCGCGGAAAGATCTCTGGGTTCGAAAATGGGGCCTATATCTTACGTTGACGCTCGCCATCATCGCATTGGCAATAGATCTCGTGACCCTCATCAATACGTTCCTGTCCGGCGAGATATCGACAAGGTTCGTCATGAAGGCTCTGGTGGTCATCGTCATCGCCGCTCTCGTTTGGTGGTTTACTCGCCATGAGATACAAAACACCTTGGCAGACAGGCCGAAATTGGCACGCGGCCTTGGCGGAGGGGTGATCGCAATCGTCCTCATCCTTATAGTGACCGGATTCTCATATATCGGATCGCCGACGCTATTGCGCAATATTCGCGATGACAATCAGCGGGAATCGGATCTTCAGAATATCAAGTATCAGGTATTGAATTTTTATCAGTCGAAAAACGCCCGTCTTCCATCATCGCTAGAAGAAATGACCATGGGGGATTATTATGGAGGGAATTTGCCGACCGATCCAGCGACCGGTGCCGCATATGAATACAGGGTTTTGCCTGAAAAGACCGTTATGGCAACGAGCACCAAGCCCGGTGTCCGACCTGTTGCTTCTGCATTTCCCACATTCGCGCTCTGTGCCACATTTGCCGAAGATGGCAAGGTTGATGAGCGGGTGCAGAATTCCGGTAACGAAGGAGGCAAGGGGATAGCTCCTATGGCCTCAGAAATGGTTGATATCGGAGCGTATCCATATTATTCCGATTCGACGATGTTCAAGACTCATTCTGCAGGCCATGCATGCTTTGAGGTGTCGATTGATCCTGAACGATATCCGCCATTCCAGAGAAATTAGCCATATCCGCTCGAGGAGAGCGTAGAATAGATCAGTTAGGTCAGATTGAGAGAATTTGTTGTATGAGAAAATCCCCCGCGCAGCACATGCTATGCGGGGGATTTGATGTGAAGGCGCTTGTTCCGTGGGTCGGTCAGGGTGCCTTACCAGGGTTCGCCGTTACCTGAAGTTAAGCATGAACCAGGTCATGGCGGCGATCGTAAGCATGAGCAGAAGGACAAAGGAGACGGCGTATGGAGCGGATTGTTTCTTGATCGCTCCGTACAGCAAGCATGGCAAGCCCACGATCGTAGCGATGGATAGTGCGGCGATAATCAGCAGAATCACGGTTATTTCTCCGGATGCATGCTTGCCGATCCCGTCTGCGATCTGTTCCTCGGTGGGCGCGACGGATGTCAGTGCAAGTGTCAATGTCAATGTCGGTGTCATTGGGTTCTCTGGGTATGTTGTGGGGGTGGGCTGGATGTTATGTGATAGAACTGTAGGGTTCTTCAATACCATGTACCATATATACAGTATTGTCAATATTGGCCGGTAATGTGTGCACACATATGGCGTTGCCAGCCGAATATGTTTATAAATAGGCCTAACTATTGTATGATTAGAAACCTATGAAAAAACAGAGCAAAAAACCGGCCCAGCCCTTGAGGAATGCCCCTCAAAAAAAGAAGACCGCTCCTTCGAAGGCGGCAAAACGATCTCCTCTGAAAAAAACTTTGGCAAAGAATGCTCCCGTTAAGAACGTCTCTCCCAAAAAGACTTCTCGCGCGGTTATTTCCAAGGCCGCACGACCTGTCCGACCGGCTCGGTCCGCACGCTCGTCGCAGCCGAAAAAACCGGCCGTTCCTCCGACATACGATCATCTGAAGATCGAGCCAAAATGGCAGAAGTTCTGGGAAAAGAACCCGAAGCTGTCTCAGGCAGCCGACAATGATCCGAAGCGGGACAAAAAGTTCTTGCTCGTCGAATTTCCATATCCGTCTGGCGCTGGACTTCATGCCGGCCACGTGCGCAGCTATACCGCGCTCGATGTCATCGCGCGAAAGAATCGCATGCAGGAAAAAAACGTCCTCTATCCGATCGGATGGGACGCATTCGGTCTTCCTGCAGAAAACTATGCGATCAAGACCGGCGTCCAGCCAAGCATCTCGACCGCAGCGAACATAAAGAATTTCAAGCGCCAGATGAAGTCGCTTGCCTTTTCATTCGATTGGTCCAGGGAAGTGAATACGACTGATCCCGCATATTACAAATGGACGCAGTGGATTTTCCTTCAATTCCTTAAAAAAGGACTCGCATACAGGGATAAGATTTCGATAAACTGGTGTCCAAAGGACAAGATCGGCCTCGCGAATGAGGAAGTGATCGCGGGATGCTGTGAGCGCTGTGGCACGAAGGTTGAGAAAAAGGAAAAGGAACAATGGATGCTTGCCATCACCAAATATGCGGATCGGCTCGACAAGGATCTCGATGATGTCGAGTATCTCGAGCGGATCAAGATTCAGCAGAGGAATTGGATTGGCAAGAGCGAGGGGGCGGAGATTGATTTCACCATCGAGGGGTTTGATCCAAAGGTGGCATTGTTCGATCCGAAAATCACGGTCTTTACGACAAGGCCTGATACGCTGTTTGGTGCTACATATTTAGTAATCGCTCCTGAGCATGCGATTTTGCAAAAGATAAAGTCTTCCGTGAAAAATTGGGAAACCGTCGATGCATATCGCAAGAAAGTCACAGGTCTAGATGATGAAGAAAGAGTCGCTGCGAATAAGCCAAAGACCGGCATTGCGCTTGAAGGCGTTTTTGCCATACATCCTATTACACGGGAACAAATTCCTGTATGGATTGCGGATTATGTCTTGGCGACGTATGGAACTGGCGCGATCATGGCTGTGCCAGGGCATGATGAGCGCGATCTTGCCTTTGCTCAAAAATTCAATTTGCCTATAAAGACAGTCATCGATCCCGAAAAGAACACTCTCATCGAATCAGGAGAATTCACCGACATGCATTTCGAAGTAGCGAAAAAGCTCATCACTAAAGCCGCAGACGGCAGAATGGTCACAAAATACAAACTCCGCGACTGGGTATTTTCGCGCCAGCGATACTGGGGAGAGCCGATTCCCGTCGTGCATTGTGCGAAATGTGGCATCGTCCCGCTTCCTGAATCCGCGCTTCCTCTCGTCCTCCCGAAGGTGAAAAGATACGAGCCGACCGACAATGGGGAAAGCCCGTTGGCTGCCATTTCCTCATGGGTCAATACGAAATGTCCATCATGCAAGGGTGTGGCAAAGCGAGAGACTGACACCATGCCGAATTGGGCCGGATCAAGCTGGTATTACCTCAGATACATGGATCCCAAGAACAAGAAGGCATTTGCCGATGCGAAAAAGCTGAAATTCTGGGGACAGGTAGACTGGTATAACGGAGGCATGGAACATACGACGCTTCATTTGCTCTATTCGAGATTCTGGCATAAGTTCCTGTTTGATCAGGGATTGGTGCCGTTCAATGAGCCATATGCGAAGCGCACGTCTCATGGTCTCATCATGGCAGATGACGGAACCAAGATGTCAAAATCAAAGGGCAATGTCATCAACCCGGACGATATCATACGGACATATGGCGCGGATACGCTTCGTCTATTCGAGATGTTCATCGGTCCGTTCGAGCAGGCAGTTGCCTGGAATAGCGATGGCCTTGTTGGGCCACGCAGGTTTATCGAGCGCGTATTCAGGCTGACGTCCAAATACTCCGCTGATCCTCATGCTCCAGCCATCTCTGCAGAAAGCCGGAGCGTCCTTCACAAGACGATCATGAAAGTGAGCGGCGATATCGAGTCCCTTACCATGAATACGGCGGTATCATCTCTCATGATCCTCTCGAATCAGCTCGAAAAAGAGACTGTCATCCCGGCAGCCGAATTCGACATGTTCCTGGCATTGCTCGCTCCATTTGTCCCGCATGTCGCAGAGGAAATGAATCAGATCATATCCGCTTCTGCAAAAGGGAAGAAAGCGAGAATGAGCGTGTTCTCGATCCCGTGGCCAAAGGCCGATCCGGCATTGATCGTGGAGGAATCGGCAACCATGGTGGTTCAGATAAACAGCAAGATCCGAGCAACATTCTCCGTTTCGGCTGAAGATGCGAAGAATGAGATTCTCGTGGTGCGACAAGCTCTCGAGCTCGCAGCGATCAAGGAGAAGCTCGTCGGGCTGACCGTTCGCAAAACCATATTCGTGCCTGGAAAATTGGTGAATTTCGTCGCGAATTAGGGATTCTGCCCATGCGCAATTGGCCGATGCGGGCCTGTGCCAACCTGGGGATTGACAGGGCATTGACCGGGACTGGATTAGTTTCAATCTTGTGATATAATGCAGGCAATGAGGAAGTTTTGAAATTCCGCAAAGGCGGAAATTCATTGAAAACATTATCAACCGTTCTCGACATTGCATGGATTTGACAAGTATTTGACCTTTTGTCAAAAGTATGCTAATGTAAAACTCACACACAAAAAGACATGGCATCGACAACCCTTACATTCAAGCCCAAAAACGTCACCAAGAAGCTTTTGGCGGCCCTGCCTGAACGAGCTCGCATCGTAATAACCAAGCGATACGGCCTCGACAAGGACGGTGAGCGGATGACCCTTGAGGCCATCGGCGAGCAGTATTCGATCACGCGAGAGCGGGTTCGACAGATTGAGCATGTGGCCCTTCAGAATATCCGCAAGTCAGCCCCTTTCAAGCAGGAGAAGGCTGTCTTTGCCGAGCTTCATGCGGTGGTTACGGAATTGGGAGGAATGCTTGCGGAGGACGAGCTCCTATCTCATCTTGCAAAGGATCATCTGAGCCGAAACCATATCCATTTTCTCCTCACATTGGGCGACGAATTCAAGAGGGAAAAGGAAGACCCTGAATTCAAGCACCGATGGCATGTCGATGCGGGCCTCGCAAAGAAGATCCATGAGGCTCTTCGAAAGCTCTACAAGTCAATCGACGATCATGAGCTCATCCCTGAATCAGAGATGATCGACTCATTCCTCGACAACCTCAAGGATGTCAATGACAAGTATCGAAACGAGGAAGTCGCAAAGCGATGGCTCAATATCTCAAAGCATATTGCCAAGAACCCGCTCGGAGAATGGGGCAAGGCATCTTCGTCAAATGTGTCCACGAAGGGAATTCGAGACTATGCATTCCTGGCGATGCGAAAGCATGGATCTCCGATCCACTTCCGAGATATCGCCAAGCTGATCGAGAAGCTTTTCAAAAAGAAGGCGCATATCGCCACTACTCACAATGAGCTCATCAAGGACAAGCGCTTTGTCCTCGTCGGCCGAGGCCTCTATGCGCTTGCCGAATGGGGATACCTCTCAGGCGTCGTCAAGGATGTCATCAAGAGCGTCATCGAAAAGAACGGCCCGCTCACAAAGGATGAGATCATCCAGAAGGTGCTCAAGGAACGATACGTAAAGGAGAATACCATCCTCGTCAATCTTCAGAGCAATAGGTTTTTCAAAAAGGACAAGGAGGGGAAATATCATCTTGCGGAGGTTGTAGCAAAGTAAGCCGCAAGGGAAGGAGGACATATCAGGTATGAAAAAAAGCCGCCGATCTGGTGGTCTTTTCATTTTATTGACTAACTGCAAATATATGGCAGTATCATGGGCAGAAGTTCTGATCGCTACCCGTATGGGCTGGCGACAACAAGGCTTCAGATCCCAACCTCAATCCAACTAACTATGGATCGTTTACGTTTTGATCCGGGCAATAGCCCCTTCGACCTTGAATCAGATGACCTGCAAACGGTGTGCGATTGGCTCATGGCCTATGCGATGCAGCGCCTGGTTGCTGCCTTGCGGAAAGCAAAATTCGAGAGTTATTTCGAGGTCGATCGGCTACAACGAGCCTTATTGCCGGTACAAACATGGATAACTGTATTCCTCAATACTCATGCCTTTGCAACCGATAGCCTGAAATCGTTCGGACAAGGGAGAATTCACAACCATCCTCTCATTGTCAATCTCCGTGCTGATCTGGCGGCGATGGAGGATTGCATCTTTCTTGCTCTCATCGCAGAGGCCTATGGTGACACTCGTGGCCTTGCCCTTGGGGATGAGCGGGCAACGGCTGCCTATCATGCCAGGACCAACTGGTGGTATGCCTTTGAGTCGTAAGTCTCAGTTGGCTGAGCGTATGCCATGTTTTGCCAAAGTGATGCAAGCGCGGCCCGGAAACGGGCCGCGCTTTTCTTTTGTTGGAACAATGCGATGGCGTGCATTGACTTTTATCATACATATGTCACTATGCTGTTCGGAAGTCCGGCCATGCCAGCACCGACGCGGGCAGCCAATAGGGATTTCTTCACATAAACAACAGACCGTCCCCACGAGGGACCAGACATATGAAACTTCGTAGAACCGACACCCCATTCGCGTCAGATGGTGATGATGCCCTTACCGTCCTTCGTTGGGTGATGGATCATGCGTCAGCCTCTCTGCTGCGCCTTCTCGATCGGCTTGGCATTGCCAGGTACTGTCCCGCTGACACGCTTCACAGGCATATTCGACCATATCACTTGCATTCCGCATTCTTCTTGAATAGGCACAAAGTGAGCGCTCCGGATATCGTGGGCCTTGGGGTAAAGGGGTGGTATGAACACCCTATATTTGACGGCGATGCTCTCCGTTGGAATACGTTCCAGCTGACGGCATTATGGGGAATTATCGAGGAAGGGAGTTCGACGGATGGAGAAGGCCGTTCGGAGTTCGAGTGGGCCAAACAGAATTGGCAGACGGCATTCTCGACGATGGACAGCTCTGGCGGAACCTGGTAAGCCGATCCGGCATCTTGACATCCATATCGATCGCGTCCTTCTCACGAAGGGCGCGATTTTTCTTCGCTTGGATATAGGACGGAGCAGAAGCGGCTTGATCCTTTGCGTACGGAATATACGCGAATTGGTATCAGGAAAAATACATATACGGATACTGTGTTTCTCCAAATCCGCCTTTATAGGCACCTGACGTCGGCAGGCCTCTTTTCCGTCATATGTGCATTGGAATATGGCGCACGATGCGATAGAATATAGAAAGCATTTCGCCATTCGCGCAAATCACCATGGAAACCGCAGCACAAGCAGCATTCGCATCGACACTCAACGTCATCCTCAAGCTGGGATTCGCGGTGCTTATCGTCTTTCTGCCGTATTTTCTCATCAAGTCGTTTTGGAAGACGTGGGTCAAGTTCGTGCGCGCGCAATTTTTCGCATCGCAAAAATACGTATTGCTGGAATGCAGATTGCCAAAAGGGATTCCAAAGGGTCCTCTTGCGATGGAAATCGTCATAACCTCATTGTTCCAGCCAGGAGGAGAAGGAAACCTGTTTCAAAAATATTGGCTGGGCAGCACGCGGCCTTGGTTTTCGCTCGAGATGGCATCAATCGACGGATACGTGCGCTTTTTCATATGGACAAGGGCCAAATTTAAGGAAATGATCGAGACGCAACTCTATGCGCAGTTTGCCGATATAGAGATCGATGACGTGACTCGCAAGGATTATGCGCATTTGACCCCGTTCGATCCCGAAAAGAATCAGTATTGGGGATGCGAATTCAAAAAAGGCGCCGCATCGCATTTGCCAATCAAGACATATTCGGCATATGGGCTGACGGGCGATAGCGGGGAAAAGGAAACCGGCAAGGTCGATCCGATCACTCCTGTCATCGAATTTCTCGGATCCCTCACGAAAGGCGAGCAGGCATGGATTCAGATCTGCGTTCGCGCTCATGGCAAGGACAAGAAAAAGCCGGGCACCTGGTTTCAGAAAGTCGATTGGAAATATGATGCGGAAAAGGACTTGCTCAAGCGAAACAAGCGCGATATCAAGATGGATGCCTCAAAGCCCGTCAATCCAAGCTTGTTGACCCTTACCAAGGGAGAAAAGGAAGCCGTCGATGCGATCGAGGGCAATCTGGGCAAGATCCCGTTTGATTGCGGCATTCGCGTCATCTATACGGCGACAAAGGATGCATATCGAACGTCAACTCAGGCCGGCCTTTCCGGTGTTTTTCGTCATTTTGGCACGCCGAACCTCAATAGTTTCAAGGCTGATAAGGCACCCGGTTTCGACTATCCATGGCAGGACATTTCTGGCAAGAAGACACTCAAGCAGAAAAAGAAGCTGTTCGAGCTTTATAAGTGGCGTTCGTTTTTCGTGCCGGAATATATTCCCGTGGGATATAGCGGCACGCCATTCGTCATGACGACGGAAGAGCTCGCAACCATATATCACTATCCGGGCATGGTCGCGAGGACTCCTACGCTTACTCGTCTGTCTGCGAAGCGCGTCGAGCCGCCTGCAAACTTGCCTATATAATATGTTTGCAATCGCCATGTGGAATTTTTTGAAAAAGATCGCTCTCTGGATTCTCGTCCTCATCTTGCTTGTTCTTGTGGCAGGAGCTTTTGGCTGGTACACATGGTTTATGGGACCGAGCCATCCCGTTGTCACCGAGCCCCGATTGCAGGCAGCGGTTATAGAGCTTGGCGGAGGCACCAATCTGCTGGAATTCATTTCCGAGATGAAAGCTAAAAATGTCATCAAGTCTGAAAAAGTTGCGCTCAGCTTGATTCAGCGAATGGGAATCGAAAAGAAGATCAAGCAGGGCGTATACGTATTCAAGGGAGGCGAGAACATCTTCGAGATACTGGCAAGGCTGAGCAGCTCGAATTTCGGATACGTTCCGGTCAAGATTACGATTCCGGAGGGATTCACTGTCAGCCGCATGGCTGATGCGTACAGCTCAAAGCTTGTCGATGTCACGAAGGAGGACTTTATAAAAAACGCGGAGCAATATGAAGGGTATCTGTTTCCCGATACGTATTTCTTTTATCCATATGCGACATCGGGCGCGGCAATATCGATGATGCTCAATAATTTTGATAGGAAAGTCGCGCCATACAAGAATGAATTTCTTGCCCTGGTTGGATCCACGACTTCGGCAACATCTTCGGCTTCCGTGCCGGATGTCATAGCCCGCACATATGGCATCCCGAAAAACGCCCAGGACATACTCATCATGGCTTCTGTCTTGGAAAAGGAAGTGCAGACAAACAAGGACAAGGCGATGGTCGCGGATCTCTTTTGGCGCCGGATCAAAGAAGGCATGGCCATGCAGGCTGACAGCACCCTCACGTATGTGACAGGGAAGACATCAGCACAGCTGACCACAAAGGACCTTCGCGATGCATCTCCATACAATTCGTATACGAATCGAGGCCTACCGCCGACGCCGATTTCGAATCCCGGGATTGAATCGATCAAGGCAGCGCTATTTCCCGAGAAAAATTCATACGTATATTTCCTGTCTGACAGCGAGGGAACCACCCATTTCAGCGAGACATACAAGGAGCATTTGAGGCTGAAGGACAAATACCTGGATTAGGATTGGCGTGACGATATATGTGTCTGCTTCTTTCTCACGGACGGCGTCGACATTAAGCAGCTTGAGCAATTTCATGTGGTGATTGTGGCATTTGTCTTCGAATTTGCCACCAAAGCAAAAAGACGCTATACATTAACTGCGCTATATAGCATATAAACCATGGAACCAGCCTTAAGACTAATCAAACGCGCGATTCGTGACCTGCCGCTTCATGTCCATGAGGCGATAGATAGTTCGATGAACAAGCCAAAGGCCTTCGTCGGCATGTCCGGAGGCGTAGACTCATCGGTCTCGGCGTACCTCCTGTGCGAGGCCGGTTTTGACGTGGTTGGGGTTTTTATCAAGACATGGCAGCCGGAAGGCGAAATCTGCACGTGGAAGGACGATAGGCGGGACGCCATGCGGGTTTGCGCCGAGCTCGGCATTCCTTTTCGCACGCTTGACCTGGAACAGGAATACAAGCAGAACGTGGCGGATTATATGATCAGCGAATATGCCGCAGGCCGCACTCCGAATCCCGATATCATGTGCAATAAGCATGTGAAATTCGGCGGGTTTTTCAAATATGCCATGGATGAAGGCGCTGATTTCGTGGCGACCGGGCATTATGCGCGGACACGGGCGATCGCGACTCATGGCAATAGGATCGGAGCCGCGGTAGTCGAGCTCGTACAGTCCGCGGATGAGATCAAGGATCAGACATATTTTCTCTGGGCCGTTCCTCAGGATGCCTTGTCGAGGATCGTGTTTCCGGTAGGCGCATTGCAAAAGGAAGAGGTGAGATCTATAGCCGAATATGCAGGGTTGTCGGTTTTCAATAAGAAAGACAGCCAGGGCGTATGCTTCATTGGGAAGCTCGATATGAAGGAATTTCTCAAGGGATACCTGCATCCATTGCCCGGCGACGTATGTGACATGAATGGCAAGAAGATCGGATCGCATGAAGGCGCGGTTCTCTATACGATAGGCGAGCGGCATGGCTTTGCCATACAGAATGAGACGACGGATGCCGAGCCCCAGTTCATCATCAGGAAGGATATCGAAAAAAACATCCTCTATGTCGGGCCGCAAAAGGTCCTGATGAAATCTGATCGAGCGGAAAAGTTCACGTTAAGCGAGATTAATTTTTTATCAAAAAATTCCAAGCTGCATAATCTGCCCGTAAATGCCGAGGCAAAGGTCAGGGTGCGCCTCAGGCATCGGCAGGCCTTGCAGACGGCATATGTTTCGGCGACCATAGATGCAAAAGGGGGATTCGGCCTCTCTGTCAGATGCGAGGAACCGCAGCAAGGCGTTGCGGGAGGACAATCCTGTGTTCTCTACGATGGCGATGTCTGCCTGGGTGGTGGTATAATCCAGTAATGACAAAAACTCATTCAGACAGGCATGAGCGACAGCTATTCGTAAAGAAGGAAGATGGAAGCTTCGAACTGTTCGACCAGTTCAAGCTCAAGGATTCATTGGTAAAGGCAGGCGCTTTGGAAAATCAGGCGGACAAGATCGTACACAGTGTCATCGAATCGTTCATGGACGATGGCAAGCATAATCATGAAGAAAGGAGAAACGGCGCCACCGAATTGTACTGTTCGGCGTCCGAAATCTACGAGCGCGCCTTTGCGCAGCTCAAGGATGCGTCTCGCGTTGTTGCCGCACGATATTCTCTTCGCCGCTCGCTGCTCGAATTCGGACCTACCGGATTTCCCTTCGAGGAGTACATAGCGCAGCTCTTCTCGGCGAGGTGGGGCATGGAGTCCGTCACTGATCAGGTCGTCCTCGGAGGATGCGTCCCTCATGAAGTGGATGTCGTCGCATGGGGATTGCGTACTGACAATGTCACAGGCATGGCTGACAATGACAATGGCGAAGAAAAGCTGATCATGGCAGAAGTGAAGTACCATCATGATCCTGCATCCAAGACGGATCTCAAGGTGGCGCTCTATGTCAAGGCACGATATGACGATCTCGAGGGAAATGTCTTCGATTATGGAGGGAAAAAGCGTCACCTGAACGAAGGGTGGCTCGTGACGAATACCAGGTTCACGGATACCGCCACCTCGTATGGGACGTGCAAGGGTCTCAAGTTGCTGAGCTGGGATTATCCTGAAGAAGAGAACTTGCGCACCATGATCGAGAACACCTTGCTTCATCCGATCACGTGCTTGACGACGCTGACTTCTGGCGAAAAGCGCCAGCTGCTAGAGCGCGACATCGTTCTTGCCAAGACCTTGTTTGACAAGGTGCGAGAGATGGAGACTTTGGGATTCTCAAGCAAGAAGATCGAGATCGTGCTTGGCGAGGTGAGCGAAATTATCAATACCATTCCCTCGAATTAGTCGCCTTACTCTGAGGCCTTATCCATTTCATATCAAATTCACATATACGATGCCTTCAAAAACACCGTCATCATCAGATTCGAGCCGGACATCTGGCAGCAAGACATCAAAGGCCTGGGACAAGGGCGGCTATGGCAATAAAAGCGCCATAGTAAAGACATGGGGAATTTATGGGCCCCAGAATGCCGGCATCACGCAATCTGGAGGCCGAAAAAGCGAGCCCTTCAAGCTCTCGAGAACCAAGATAGACATGTTTCTCGAATGCCCCCTATGCTTTTATCTCGATCGCAAGCTGGGGATTGCGCGGCCAAGCATGCCGAGCTTCACCCTCAATGTCGCCGTGGATCATTTGCTCAAGAAAGAATTCGACACCCATCGCGCGGCGGGAAAGCCTCATCCGATGATGAAGGCATATGGCCTGGACATGGTTCCTTTTTCTCATCCGAACATGGATCAGTGGCGCGAAAACTTCGTAGGGGTACAATACCTGCATCCGGAAACGAATTTTCTGGTATTCGGAGCCGTTGACGATATTTGGCAGGAGCCCGGAGAGGGTGACAAGCCTGGCCGCCTGGCCATCGTCGACTACAAGGCGACAAGCAAGGATGGCGAGATCGAACTCGAGGATACGCGATGGCATAACCAGTATCGGCGACAGATGGAGATATATCAGTGGCTCGTGCGCCATAACGGATTCGAGGTCAGCGATACGGGATATTTCGTATACGTGAACGGAAAGAAGGACAGGGCTGCATTTGATGGCAAGCTCGAATTCGACGTCAAGATAATTCCGTATACGGGAAAAAGCGATTGGATTGACGATGTGCTCGTCCGGGCAAAGAAATGCCTCGATAGTGATGCCGTTCCGGCTCAAAGTCCGGCATGCGAGCATTGCGAATACAGGCTCGAAGCAAGGAAAGCATATGAGAGGCATATCAAGGCGGCGAAAGGTTCGGCCTAGATCTGGGGAAAAAGAAAAGCCACATAGTGATGAACACTGTGTGGCTTGTTCGCGTTTTTGCCCAATTCTCTGAGTCAGTCCGCACTCTTCCATTCTTCACCTTCGTCATCGTCGCTGCCGATTTCATCGGGTAGCAGTTCCATGATGTTATCGGGAACATGCATGCCTTCTTCGTCAAAGGTTATTTCTTCCGAAGGATCGTCCGGCGCTGACATTTCGAATTCCTCGCCATCGGCTCGGGTCACGGCCATGAGCGTCGGGGGGTGATCGGAAACAGCGAGATCTGCTGTGCCGATTGAACCGCCTGAAGTCGCAATCCATTCTTCTTTCTCACGCAGGAGCCATATGATGGCGAGCGGGGTGTTGAGGTGTGCTGCTCCGGGCAGTTCACGCTGGATAAAAGCCAGAGTCTCTTGTGTGTCAGCAAGTGCCAATCCTTCGTCCAGTCGCTGAATTTCGCAGCAGATTATCCGGGGCGATCTGAATATTTCTTTCATGATTTTGTTTCAATTGTGGGTTGGAGGTGCGATTGGTCTGTGTGGATTCTTCATTATTTTGCAGAGGCTGTCAATGCGTAGTAGTATGGGTGCCATGAACAAAACACCATCTTCCACGTCCGATCGATCTGTTACAAAACGCAAGATCAAGGAAACCTGGGATTTCAGGGCGCTCTATTCAGGCATCACGGACAAGAAAATTGAACTCGATCTTCAGGCTGCGGAAGCCGCGTATGAGACTTTTGCAAAAAAACACGCCGGAGAAAAGGCAGCGGAAGGATATATGACGGATGCGTCCAAGCTCAAGTCTGCCATGGAAGATTGGAAAAAAATGCTCCATGTTGCCGGCATGTCCAAGCCGCTCTGGTACCTGCACCTATTGCAGGCGATCGACAGCTCCAATGACAAGGTCACGGCGATATTCAATGCGGGTATGGAACGCATCACAAAGGCATCAAATGCGGTCGTGTTTTTCAATCTGAATCTGGGCAAAATCTCACCAGCAATTCAGAAGAAGTTTCTCGCGGATCCCGCTCTTGCCGAATACAAGACATACCTCTCATCGATATTCGAAATCGCGAAGCATAACCTGTCTGAAAAGGAAGAAAAGATCCTCAGCCTCAAATACATGCCCGCCCATGAGATGTGGGTATCTGCCCAGCAAAAGCTCCTGTCTTCGCAGCTCGTAAAGCGGGTCTCCAAAGGAAAGGCAATCATGATGCCGATAACCGAAGCCCAGGCGATCAAGGCCGACTTGCCGATCAAGGAGCGCCGCGCCCTTCATCTCGAGATCGTCAAGAAATTCAAGGAAGTGAGCTTCTTTGCGGAAGCGGAACTCAATGCTCTCGTGACAGACAAGCGGGTCAATGACGACCTTCGCGGATTCGCGAAGCCATATGAATCGACGGTCCTCGGCTATCAGAATTCGCTGAAAAGCGTAGAGAGCCTTGTCGCTGCCGTCACGCGTCGAATGTCTGACGCGCATAGGTTCTGGAAGATCAAGGCAAAAGTCCTCGGACTGCCAAAGCTCACGCTCGCCGAAGTCGGCACCAGCATGTCCAAATCAAACAAGAAATATTCGCTTGAAGATGGAGTCAGCATGGTCCATGGGGCATTCGAGAGTGCCAATCCGAAATTCGCTGCCATGTTCGCAGATTTTGCCGCATCAGGCCATATAGACTTTCATCCGCGAAAAGGGAAGCGGGGCGGGGCATTCTGTTCCGGCGGTTCGGGCGTTCCTACCAAGATCATGCTCAACCATGTCGGCGACCTCAATAGCATCTTCACCATGGCGCATGAGATGGGTCATGCCATCCATACGGAACTTTCAAAATCGCAAGGCGTCCTCTATGAAGACTATACGATTTCGATAGCGGAAGTTGCCAGCACTTTTTTCGAAAACCTGATGTTCGACTATCTGTACGAGCGATCGAATGAGCAGGAGCGAACAGAAATGCTTTTGGAAAAAATCCAGGACAATATCTCCACCGTATACGCACAGATCGCATATTTCAACTTCGAAGTGAAGATGCATGAGGAGATGAAGAAAAAGGGCATGCTCTCGGCTGACGACTTGGCGCAGATGTTTCTCGATTGTCGAAAGTCATACCTCGGCAGCGCATTCGAGTATGGCGAGCATGATGGCTATGCATATGTCGCCATTCCGCATTTCCGATCGTTCTTTTATGTCTACTCATATGCATATGGTCAGCTGATAGCGAATGCCCTCTATGCCGAGTACAAGAAAAACCCGGTATTTTTGGAAAAGATCGAGCGCTTCCTCAGCGCGGGAGGCTCCAAGAAGCCCGATGACGTATTCAAGGATATCGGCATGGATGTCACCAAGCCTGACTTTTTTGAGAAGGGGCTGGAGGAAATCCTGGGCAAGATCAAGCTGGTTGAGAAATTGGTAGGTAAGAAAGTTTGACTTTCTGTTTTTGGATGGCATGATGATGTTCGTAAGTTCCTGACATCCGTCAACGCATACATCAACCCTCAACTCCATCCAGGCATGATCCATATGTATCTGCAATTCAGCATCTCAGTTTCCACGAGATTCGATTTCAACCTTGAAGGTCTGAGGGAAGCTATTCGCAAAGCCGTCCTTTGCAAAGACCCTTCTCCTGTACTCCTTGGTTACAGGTTTAGCCTGACTCGTGTGTCCGCAGACGTGAGCGGTGACGCCCTAGCGGTGGTCCATATTTCTCCACAGGAACAGGCCGGATTCACAGGCATCGTGTCTTCGTCTGATCTACGGGCAATGGAATATGCCAAGGCCGCGATCCGCATCGCCATTAACGAATTCTTTCGGGCGGCACATCTGGGGAGAAGCGAAGACTCCGCTGAGCAGCCTTTCCCGATTCAGTACCACTGATCAGATCAGGCTGTCAGAGAGCAAGAAAAGCCCTCGCCGCGAATACGCGGCGAGGGCTCTGTTTTTTGGCAGGGAGGCGGCTTTTGTGGTACAGTAAGAAACCTATGAAATCCTCAGAAGTACGTCGCAGGTTCCTGGACTTTTTCAAGGACGGTCCTCGAAATCATGCCATCATAGCAAGCGCCCCTCTTGTCCCTGAAAACGACCCGTCGGTTCTCTTCAATACGGCCGGAATGCAGCCATTGGTGCCATATCTATTGGGTGAAAAGCATCCTGCTGGCACGCGATTGGCAAATATTCAGAAATGCGTCCGAACTGGCGATATCGACGATATTGGTGACAATACGCATGCGACTTTTTTCGAAATGATGGGAAACTGGTCTCTTGGAGATTATTTCAAGAAAGAGGCGATCGAATGGAGCTTTGAGTTGCTGACCAACAAGGAGATCGGATTCGGCCTTGATCCGAGGAGACTGTATGTTACATGCTATCAGGGTGACGATATCGCACCCAAGGATGAGGAGACTGCCGCGGTCTGGCGAAGCCTCTTTGAGAAAGCTGGCATAGAGGGCGAGAGAATCTATTTCCTGGGCGCAGATGCCAACTGGTGGCCTGCGGTAAAGAAGTCGACGGATGCATGGAGCGGTCCGACGGGTCCGTGTACCGAGATGTTCTATGACATGACGGGCAATTTTACGGCCGGCATGTCAAAGGAAGAATTTGTGAACAAAAGCGATGTCACTCAGGAATTGGTTGAGATCTGGAACGACGTATTCATGGAATATGTGAAAAAGGACGGCGTCATCACCGGCAAGCTCGAGAACAAGAACGTGGATACTGGCTCTGGCTTCGAGCGAGTTTCTGCCGTATTGCAAGGCAAGGACAATATTTTTGATACTGACGTATTCATGCCGATCATCGAGAGGATTCGAGAATGCAAAAGCCCGGAGAAAGAGGCCGTACAGAACGCTGAATTGGCAAAGCGAGCAGAGCGCATCATCGCCGATCATATGCGTGCCGCTGTCATGCTTGTCGCCGATGGCGTATTGCCTGCCAATGCAGATCAGGGCTATATCCTGAGGCGCCTTATCCGCCGAGCCGTTCGATTTGCGGACGTATTGGAGCTGAAGCCGAGAGCGCTTTTTGCCGTTGCCGATTCCGTATGCGATCAGTTTGCGGATATTTATGAGAATGTTGAAAGGCAGCGAGAGACGATCAAGATCACGATCGACAAGGAGGAACAGAAATTCAGAAATACCCTCAATCGCGGCCTCAAGGAATTGATGGCTATGATCGAGAAGACGAAGTCAGCGGCCCAGGCAAAGCCCGATTCTGCGCCTCAGGCATCGCCCAATGAAAAATGCCTTGCGCTCGATGCCGAGAATGCTTTTCTTTTGTATGAATCATATGGATTTCCAATCGAGCTTACGACAGAAATCTGCAAGGAACACGGAATCTCAATAGACATGGACGCATTCGCTGCGGCCCTCGAAAAGCATCAGGAACTTTCGCGTGCCGGAGCAGGCGAGCGCTTCAAGGGAGGCCTCGGTGATACGAGCGAGATGTCGGTTCGATATCATACTGCGACGCATTTGCTGCATCAGGCACTCCGAGAGGTGCTTGGCGATCACGTTGCGCAAAAAGGCAGCAATATCACTCCTGAGCGATTGCGATTCGACTTTGCTCATACGACCAAGATGACAGATGAGGAAAAAAAGAGGGTGGAAGATATCGTGAATGCCCAGATCGAAGCGGCATTGCCCGTTCAGGTAGCAACTTTGTCAAAGGAAGAGGCAGAGAAGACCGGTGCATTGCATTTCTTTGGTGAGAAATATGGCGATGTCGTGACAGTATATTTCGTCGGCGATTCGATGGATACGGCTTTTTCAAAGGAATTCTGCGGAGGTCCGCATGTGAAAAATACCAAGGAGCTAAGTGGCGAGGAGTCTGGCGGCACAGGGAATTCCGGTAAGGCGCGATTCAGGATCGCCAAGGAAGAGGCTGTCGCGCAGGGAATACGCAGGATCAAGGCGGTTTTGGAGTAGTCGTGGATGCATGCCAAGTTTGTAAAATTCAATATATGCTATAATTTCACGCATGAAGACAATCGCGTCACTTGCGGTGAGCATTTCAGATACGTCAATATCGACGGCTCTCGTCATTTCCGAAAAGCCGAAGCGCAAAAGCCGAATCGTGTCTGGCGAGACAGGCGCTCAGTCTGCGCAGATCGATCCCGCAATAAAGCCGAAGATCGTATCGTATCGAGTCGACAAATTTAATCCCGAGCACAAGGAGGTGACATTGGAATATCTGGAAACGCGGCTCAAGATCCTTCTCAAGAAGATACTTCAGGAAACGAGATATGATGACTTGCCCAAGGCAGGGCTGACGATACGACATGTAAAAAAGGCATTCGTATCCCTCTCGGCACCATGGTTCGAAGGAAAGACGATCATAAGCCATTTTCGCGAGGCGAAGCAGTTCAAGGTGACCATGAGCCTGCTTGAAAAGGCCTTTGATACCGAGATAAAAGGCATTCCAGGCGATGAGACAAAGGATATTTCCGTGCTTGAAAGCACCATACTCTCTTCCGCGGTCAATGGATATGCGACGAAAGAGCCGGTCGGCAAGACGGGCACGAGCCTGACCGTGACAGGCTATATAAGCTATATGAAGACCCGCGTGCGCGATTCCGTTGTCGAAATGCTCGATTCGTTCTTTCATGAAGCAGATGATGTCGTCATAAAGAGCGAACCGCTTGTCCTGCTCTCCGCTGCCATGAGGGAGAGCGAAATCAAGAATACCGGCTCAGATTTCGCAATTATCCGCGTGAACGAACTTGTCACGCATATTCAGATCGTCCGCGACGGCCATGTTAGGGAAATCGGCACGATACCAATCGGCCTTAATGCCATCTTGAGCAAGATTTCAGAAATGTTCTCGGCGACATCGGAGGCATCAGCGGACATCCTCAGTCTCTTTCTCCGTGGGGAATTGGAAAAGCGCTATGCCGATACCCTCGAGCAGATCCTCAAGGAATCTCTTGGCGAATGGAGAAAAGGGATCAAGACATTCTCATCTGACATAATCACTTCTGGAAAGTTTCCTCCTCACGTATTCCTGTCGTCGCCAACCGCGGCGTCCGAGCTGTTTCGAACATATTTGTTGCAGGACGACTATCTCGATTTGACCATGTCAGAAAAGGAATTGACGGTCGACATACTCGATCGAAGCACGCTGAACGAATTTATCGACGTCGATACGAACCTCGTGCAAAAAGAGCCCGGATTTCTGACGAAGCTTATCGCTATGATGTAGTGATTGTCGCATTCATGCACAGTGTCTCGCATGCGATCAGTTGAATTGTGCTATCATGAAATGGTATTAGCGCGAACACATATCGAATATGAATAAAAAAACAAATAAGGGCAACATGGATGGCGTAGTGCCGCTTAAGAAATCGATTCGAAACGTATCGCTTCCAAAAAGAGGCGCAAAGAATGTGCCTGATGGATCTGCTCCGGTTTCAGAATCCATACAAACTCCCACACCGGCATCGATGACGGTGCAGGGCTCGGCAGAAGTTTCTTTTTCTGTCGAAGAGACTCCTATTGCGAGAACCCCAAGAAGGACGAAACACCTGTCGATCGACGTGGTTCCTGCTGAACTGGAAGATGCTAATTTTGAAATGCCTGCGCCGGAACCCATCAAGGCAGCATCGAATCGAGGTCCCTGGTCTGGAGATGTCGAAAAGGCATTCCTTTCCTCTGAAGATATCTCTCTAGAGAAAAAGACTAGAAAAACAAGGCCTGAATCCGACCGAAAGGATGAGGATGACTTTGGCAATACGAGTGCCGAATCGCATTTTCAGCCACTCAAGGCCGAGCAAAAAAGACGACGCAAGGGAAAAGGACGGGCATTGGCCTTCGTCTGTATCGTTCTGCTTGTCGCATTTGGCCTGATGCATACCATATTCGCACGCGTCTCGATCACATTGCCAGTAGGAGAGACTGCTGTCGTCTTGTCCGATGAGGCTCTTCCTGCTGGAGTTTCATCTTCCGTGATCACCAAGAATTCTGAAACAAAGGTTTCGATAGATGCGGTAAAGACAGTGTCGGTCAGTAAAAAGGCATCGGGCACGGTCATTTTGTACAATAACTACTCGACAGATCCCTATGAGCTCATTGCCACGACCAGGCTTTCTACTGCGAACGGATCGATATACAAGCTTCTCGAAGGAGTGAAGATTCCGGGCAAAAAAGGATCGACTCCCGGAACCGTTAGCGTAAAGGCCGAGGCCGACCAGCCAGGATCAGAATACAATGCGAAAGGCGGACTGGATCTCAAGCTGCCAGGACTCATTCCGGGGACAAAGAAATACATCAATATTTATGCCAAGACCGCTGCCAATTTCACTGGAGGGTCAAAGGGCACCGCGCCTGATTTGGCAGGGTCTGGACTGGATGCCGCAATAAAGTCTGCCAAGGACGCGGCTTCTGCAGAGGTCCTTGCTGAAGCAAAAAGCCAAAATCCGGGATTGGTTTTTCTCGGAGACAGCATAAGCGTCGTTTCGAGCTATGATAGCACCAAGATTCCTGCCGCTCCGGCAAAAGGCGGCTCTGTCGAAGTCCCTGTAAAATTGACCGCCAAGGTGATTGGCCTCAGCCGTGACGACCTCAAGAGGGAGATCGAGGCGTATCTGGCCACAAAGCAGGGATATCCGGTAAGCATATCCGCAGAATCCATCGACGGCCTTCAGGTGAAGGTGGTTGAAACGGATGAGGATTCGCTCGCTTCAAGCAGGTATTCGGTCAGGGTTTCGGGAACGGTTTCCGGATCATTCGGTCCAGAATTGCAGACTGCTCTAAAGAGAGATCTCGCAGGCAAAAGCATGCTCGAGGCTGGACTCATCATACAAAAGGTATTTCCTGAGCAGGGAGTGACCGTCAAGGCATGGCCTTTTTGGAAAAATACGGTCCCGACTGACCCTGAGAAGATCAAGATCTTGATCAAAAACGCCTAATGTGTTGAATATGAGGCCGATATCTGGTATTCTTTGACCCATACAATATACACATGAATAATCAATCAAACACTCCATCTACCCCTGAATCGGCTGGCGCAAGGCCCACTGCTCCTGCAGCCGCCCCGCAGACCAGCTATAACGGCAAGGCGATCAAGCCTACCATCAATGGCATCGTCGTCGAATCCCTGCCAAATGCCATGTTCAAGGTCAGGTACCAGACCCCAGAAGGCGAAAACGCCGAATTGCTCACATATATGGCTGGAAAGATGACGTATAACCGAATTCGAGTCCTTATTGGAGACCGAGTGACCGTTGAGATCGACCCATATGGAGGAAAGGGGAAGATTGTGAGGAGAGGTTAGTCTTTATCAGAATTTCACAATAATGTGCTAAAATTCAAACAATATGGCACTAACTGGAGAGAAAAAAAATATTCCAAAAACGGACGGCGAAGGATCTAAGGAGTCGCTTGTTGTAACCATCGACAACGGAACCCTTGAACAGATAAAAGAACTGCAAAAATTTTTATTGCAAGAGAAATTTGCTGTAACAGATGATTTAACAGACGTGGTAAGAGTCGCCTTATCGTTCCTTGAGTCAATTAAGGAAAACAAGTCCAAGGAGACAAAATAAGCACATGGCCAACACTGATTTTTTCAATGACCAGGAAAAGATTAAGCCGATGGCTGACAAAGACTTTAACCGCCTCTTTGAACAAAAAGCCAAGGAAAAAGGACACCAAAGACAGCAGAAATTGATGGACTCCCTTACGTCTATAGCTTGTATTGCGATATATATAGTACCGACAGTTTTGGCCCTACTTTACGCTGCGGTAATGGCACATAAAGCCTATGTCGGAGAATGGCAAGCGCTCGAAGACAGCATAATAGCCATGTTAATACCGGTAACAACCTATCTTGCGGGCATCTTGTCCAAGAACGTGCTGCCGAGCCGGCATAGTGATTAAGGGAAATATTTAAAATCGATCATGTGTCAGAAAAGCCATTATCTTGAAAAAACATCGATATGTGACTTAAATAACTCTTAAAAACATCTTTTTACCCACATTTAGCCCCAAAACACCCCCCCCTTTACACCGCCTGCAACCTATAGTAGGATGGTTCGGCATCTTTATTAATAAATTATTTTGTCGTTATGCGAGTTAGAGCCTCAGTGAATAAAAAATGCTCACACTGCAAAGCCGTCCGAAGAGGAGGGGTTTTGTTCGTTATTTGTAAGGCTAACCCTCGACATAAACAGCGACAAGGTTAATTTCAAGTCCTAAAAACACATGCGTATACTAGGTATAAACATCCCTGACCGAAGGCTTGACATGGCTTTGACTGCTCTCTATGGCGTAGGAAGAAGCCGTTCCAAGAAGATTCTTCAGGAAGCGGGTATTGATTTTGGCAAGAAAACGTCAGAATTGACAGCCGAAGAGGAGAACACGTTAAAAAACATCATCGAAACAATCAAGCTCGAAGCAGACCTGAAACGAGAGGTTTCTGGAAATATCAAGCGATTGAAGGATATCAAAAGCTACCGAGGAACTCGCCATGCGCGAAGGCTTCCGGCTCGAGGTCAGCGAACAAAGACCAACGCTCGAACGCTGAAGGGCGTGAAGAAGACGATGGGTTCTGGAAAGAAGAAGGATACTAAAAAGTAATTCTCTTACTCAATTTATCCTTATCTAATCAATCTATATTATGGGAAAGAAACGAATCGTAACATCCGCTGACAGCGATACATCGAAGAAGGGTTCCGCTGCGAACAGCAAGCGAAAGCTCGATACTGCCATTTTGAATATCCAGTCCACATACAACAACACCAAGGCCGTCCTCACGGATGCCAAGGGAAATGTCGTTGCCTGGTCTTCTACGGGAGCACTCGGCTTCAAGGGAGCAAAAAAAGGCACTCCATATGCGGCAGCCAAGGTAGGCGAGGTTCTCGCTGAAAAGGCTTCTGTCATGGGCGTTAAGGAAATTTCAGTAGTTATCAAGGGCGTAGGTTCTGGTCGAGAATCAGTAGCGCGCTCATTCGTGTCAAAGGGATTCAACCTGACAAGCATCAAGGATGCGACAGGCGTTCCTCACAACGGTCCAAAGCCGAAAAAGCCGCGCCGAGTATAAAGTTCAACACAGTTGAACTTTATCAAGATCAGAGAATTGATCTATCGATAAAGCCAAACAAAAACCAAAAAATATATGAAAATAGGACCAAAATTCAAAATAGCGCGCCGACTTGGAGCTCCGATCTTTGAAAAGACGCAGACTGCGAAATTCAACGCTCAGATTGGAGGAAAGGACAAGCGACGAGGCGGACCGAAGGGGGAGTTCGCAAAGCAGCTTTTGGAAAAGCAGAAGGTGCGATTTACGTATGGGATCTCTGAACGACAGTTCAGCCGATACGTAAAGGAAATCATCGAGTCAAAGTCAAGCAATCCCACAGGAAAGCTCTTCGAACGACTCGAAACGCGATTGGACAATATCGTATGGCGATTCGGCCTCGTGCCGACTCGACGATTTGCTCGTCAGGTCGTTTCTCATGGCCATATCACGGTCAACGGACGAAAGGTTACCGTTCCTTCATATTTGGTGAAGGCGGGTGATGTCATCGGAGTGCGACCTGGAAGCCAGAGCACGAAGATCTTCGATTCTATCGAAGAGAAGATGAAGAATGCCGATATCCAGCCATGGCTGACATGGAATGCGGAGAAGAAATCAGGATCGATGCTTCGATTGCCAACCTTGGAAGGCCAGTCGCTGCTATTCGATTTGGGCGCCGTGCTAGAATATTACAAGCGATAAACGCTTTATCAATTTAGACACCTTTTCTAATTACACACTAATTATACCCTTATGTCTGAAACAGCAATCCTATTGCCATCAAAGCCCAAAGTTATTAGCGAGACAGCCACTCATGGCGAGTTCGAGATCGAGGGTCTATATCCTGGATATGGACATACTCTCGGAAACTCACTCCGACGAATCATCCTTTCATCTCTTCCTGGCGCTGCCATTACTCATGTCAAAATCGAGGGCGTAAACCACGAATTCTCTACGATTGCAGGAGTAAAGGAAGACGTCCTTACTATCCTCCTCAACCTCAAGAAGGTTCGATTTATCATGGACGGCGACGAGAACCAGGTCGCGACGCTCAAGATCAAGGGAGCGGAAAGCGTGACTGCCAAGGATATCAAGCTTCCTGGACAGGTTACCATCACGAACCCTGATCAGGCTTTGTTTACGATCACGTCTCCTTCTACTGAAGTAGAGATGGAGATAACTATCGAAAAGGGCATCGGCTTCGTATCAAAGGAAGTCCTTCACAAGGACCGAGTCGATATCGGCGCGATCAGCCTCGATGCGACTTTTTCTCCTATCCTACAGGCGAATTATGACGTTGATCAGATGCGAGTAGGAGACCGAACGGACTTCAACCGCCTCAAGCTCATGCTTCAGACTGATGGAACCATTTCTCCAAAAGAAGCTCTCGAGAAGTCTATCGAGATCATGATCACTCAGCTAAAGGCCATCATCGGCTTCAAGGAGGAGGAAATCATGTCTAGCAAGTCAGGAGATATGGTCCTTCCTATGGAAGAGAACCAGGCTGACAAGGATGCCTTGGATGACGTTCTAAAGACCAGGATCGAGTCTATCGACCTGTCTCAGCGAACGGCAAATGCCTTGGTAAATGCCAATATCAGGACTGTCGGAGGCCTTATTCGAAAGAAGGAGGAGGACATCCTCGAAATAGCAGGCCTCGGATCAAAGGGTCTTGAGGAAATTAAAAGCATGCTCGAGTCGCTTGGCTTATCTCTAAAAGCGTAGTACTATAGCAATCTCACAAAAACCACTATATAAGCCATGAGACACCATAACCAAAACCGAAAATTCGGACGAGAACGAAACCAGAGGCGAGCTCTCTTGCGATCTTTGGCGCGAGAACTCTTCCTGCATGGCAGGATTGTCACTACCGAGGCAAAGGCTCGGGAAATCCGACCATATGCAGAAGAATTGATCACGAAGGCCAAGGTCAATACCGTATCAAGCACTCGTCAGGTCAGCGCGCGAATGGGCAATAACCCAATCGTTCCAAAGCTTATGAATATCGTAGCTCCGAAGTACATGGATCGAAACGGAGGGTATACTCGAATCATCAAGCTCGACCGCCGACCATCGGACGGAAGCAAGATGGCCGTCATAGAATTAGTGTAACGGAAATCCGATCTGAAAACGAAGACAAATAAAATTTCAATCATGAAGAAAAAAATAATCGACGCACAAAATAAGAAGATCGGACGAATTGCCACGGAAGCGGCAATGGCTTTGATGGGCAAGGATAGCCCTGACTATGCGCCAAACAAGGTTGCGAACGTTGAGGTTGAGATCATCAATGCCGGTTCTATGGACATCTCTTCTGTGAAGAAGGAGGACAAGTACTACCTTACTGTCTCGGGATATCCTGGAGGCCAGAAGAAGGAAAAGCTCGGCGCATTGATGGACCGAAAGGGTGCCGCAGAGGCTCTCAAGCGAGCCGTCAAAGGCATGCTTCCTGATAACAAGCTCAAGGCCAAGATGATTATCAATTTAAAGATCAGCGCGTAAGCGGCATAAAATTTTCGTCAGAAAATTTTATAAAAAAGAGAAAATATATGGCAACATCATCTAAGTATTTCCAGGGAACAGGACGACGAAAGACCGCTATCGCGCGAGTTCGAATCACTCCTTCCACAAAGCAGTCGATCACGATCAATGATCAGGCTTTGGAGGCATATTTCAAGACAGAGGACTTGCAGAAAAAGGCTATCCAGTCTATGGCAGCAGACATCGTCGCTGACCAGAAATTCGAGATCACGGTCAAGGTTATCGGAAGCGGAACGAGCTCTCAGTCTGAGGCAGTCCGACATGGAATCGCCCGAGCGCTCGAGGATTTCGATCAGTCATTGCGCACAAGCCTCAAGAAAGCCGGTTACCTCACGCGAGACGGCAGGGCCAAGGAACGACGAAAGTTCGGTCTCAAGAAGGCGCGAAAGAGCCCGCAGTGGAGCAAACGATAATCTGCGACCAAACGTTAGTCAGACAAAACAGCTACCAAGCAAAGAAAACCCCGCAAGGGGTTTTCTTGTTTTGTACACAAGGCAGCGGATGGAAACATATCTTTTTCACATCACAATAATGGACATTTGTTAAATGTCGTGGTATTTTAGCGTCTCGGTTCTTTTACAATCGTTCACGGGTTCCGCCGACCATGAATGCAACAACGCCCGTCCATGGAGCGGGTAAAGGCGGCATGAAAAATGCAAAACGAATATCAGGGTAAGCGTGTCACAATCTGTGGCATCTTACTGGCTCTTGAAGACATGTTCAGGGACAGGGGATCGGGCGAGATTCTGTCCATAAGGGATACACCTGGGGCCGTATGCAGAGCCGTCAAAACCCTCAAGTTATGCGGCAAGGCCGCTGGACGAGCATTGTTGAGAGGGAATACCTACGTATGTCATACGGTGGCATCGGCAGGATACGGGCCTATCGATCCTGACAGACCGAATTCAGAGCGCACAGTCAGCCTGGCTGATCAGCTCGTCAAATGGTTCAGCACATTCGGTGGCCCTGATTCTGCGATGAACATCAAGACCAATCCGGTCGCATGGGGTACAGCAAGCGAGATCAAGGCCAGTATCGACTGGATGATCCGGAAAGGCGTCGATCCCGATGACCCAGACGTGATCCTCGTGACCGCCACCAACCCCGCTCACTGGCTCAGGGTCTGGATTCTCTGCTGTAGGATAAAGCCCGCGGCATGGAAAATGAAAGTCGGCATGGTTCGGCACAAATTCTCGCTTCTGGCTACCCTGAGGGAGATCCCACGAGCAATCGGGACCATGTTCGGGAAGTACAATATTAGGATTGCCGACAACCCATAGTCATGGCAGTCAAAGGACCTTCGCGTGAGGCCGCCGGCATTGCCGGCGGCCTTTTTCATTGCTGCTTGCGCAAAAACCCCTTCGCCATTAAAATACACCCACCATGACAGACGATATCAAAGCACATCAGACTGACATTGCCGCCGATGAGCCATCAGCAGGCGCGGTGCCGGCCCATGAAATCGATTTGAATGAAGAATATGAGGGCAAAAACGGCCCTCTTGATACTGGCGCGCAGGATGGCGATGCCGACGAGGATGATATAACTTTCGAGCAAGACGATACGACGCGAGAGAATACGCGCCCGGATGCATTGGCAAAGATAGCGAAGCTCAAGACGGAGATCGAAAAGCTGAAGATCGAAAAGCAGCAGTATCTCGACAATTGGCAGCGCGACAAGGCTGAATTCGTCAATGCGCGAAAGCGAGACGAAGAGGCGAAATCTGAATTCCTCAAGTTCTCCAATGTCGGATTCGTCGAGGAATTGCTTCCCGTCATAGATAGCTTTGAGGCTGCACTCAAGCATGAGGGCTCAAAAGACGGAGTGGAGTTGATCTTCAATCAGTTCAAGGCGACCTTGAAAAAGCTTGGCGTCGAGGAATTCGGCGCTATAGGCGACGCATTCGATCCGGCCCTGCATCAGGCTATTGCCAATATCGAAACCCCTGACAAGAAACAAGACCATACGATTGCAGAAGTCTTGCAAAAGGGCTATTCGATTCATAAAAAGGTGATCCGCCCGGCATTCGTCAAGGTTTTTCAGGCTTAAGCTCACTATAGTATGAGATTTTTTATAAAATATTTTCCCTATATAAATATAGCTGCTATATTGCTGTATATAGCATCGTTAGTCATGAGATGGGGCTGGAGATACGATGGGCCATACGATATCTTGGACGCTTGGGTGGTACTCCTATTCGTTCTTCAGTCAATTGTGATTTTCAAGACCTCTGCTCGTTTTTTCAAAAAGGCAGATGCCCAGGTTTCTGGTGATTCTCCGAAAACCTTTTTGATCTTCTTTGCAGCTTCAACCGTCCTTCAAATTAGCAATTTCGGCCAATATTTCGGAAGGGATATTTCTTCTATCGTCCCAATCGTTCCCGGATTCCTGACAATTGCCCTCATATATGTCATGCATAGCCTTGGCAGACCGGCTAGAAAAACTTGACAACTATGGTATAATGCAAACATAAAAGGCGGGTCGGACTTCCAAGCCCTCTCGTCCCAAGCGATATGATTATCCAAAGAAAACAATATGGCTGTGTCCAAATGCTTCTGGTCCAGATCGGACTGGCGCTTTATGTCATTGTCGTATTTCTTTCGCAGTCCGCTGATGGCAGCGTGACCCCAAAGGTCCTCAAGGTTCAAAAAGTCGCCGAAGCAAGCCAGGCCAGGATTGAAGGGGGTGCAAGCATGGCTATTTCTGCCGCAGAAGAGCAGATCATCGCCCTTTTGGCCGCACCTCAGACTGATACGACCCTTGCGCGGGTAGTGCTTGCCCTGTCTCCATCTGCCGATAACGAGAATCTTTTTCCAAATACATCTACTGACCTCAACTCTCTAGGATCTAAGCCTCGCGCACCTTCGGCTTTTTTGTAAGCTCCCAGAATTGCGTGAGTATACGACTCGCGTTTTATGGCTGTTGGAGTTTTTTATCTACTATTGATCGAATTTTCCTAACGGAAAATATCGATATCTTGCTTACAAACAATAACAATAAAACAATAAACGTATGGCAAAAATCATAGGTATCGACCTTGGTACTACAAACTCGGCGGTTGCGGTCATGGAGGCCGGCGACCCGAAGATTCTCGAGAATGCGGAAGGTTCGCGAACGACTCCGTCTATCGTGGCGATTTCAAAGACGAATGAGCGCATCGTCGGATTGCTTGCGAAGCGACAGGCCGTCACGAATCCCAAGAACACAGCATATGGAATCAAGCGATTCATCGGCCATAGCTTTGACGAAACGGGAGTTCAGGAGGACATGAAGACAGTTCCGTTTGAGATCAAGAAAGGCACTAACAATGCCGTGGCCATCAAGATGGGCGACAAGGATTATTCTCCGGAGGAACTTTCCGCGATGATCCTCACGAAGCTAAAGAATGATGCAGAATCAAAGCTAGGAGAAAAGGTGACGGAAGCAATCATTACTGTTCCCGCATACTTCAACGATGCCCAGAAGCAGGCAACGATCGATGCCGGCAAGATCGCGGGACTCGACGTTAAGCGAATCATCAACGAGCCGACTGCTGCGGCACTCGCATACGGATTCAATAAGAAAAAAGACGAGAAGCTCGCGGTATTCGACTTCGGAGGAGGTACGTTTGACGTATCGATCCTCGAAGTAGGAGAAGGAGTCGTCGAAGTAAAGTCAACCGATGGCGATCACCGACTCGGAGGCCGAGACATCGACTACAAGATGCTCAACTGGATCGCTGATGAGTACAAAAAGGAAAGCGGGATCGACGTGCGCAATGACCCTCTCGCCATGCAGCGATTGGATGAGGCAGCCGAGAAGGCGAAAATCGAGCTTTCTACGGCGACTGAAACGGAAATCAACATTCCGTTCATCACGTCCGATGCCAATGGCCCAAAGCATCTTGTCATGAAGGTCTCTCGTGCCAAGCTCGAGGATCTCGCAAGCGAATTCATCGACAGGGCTATGCAGATCACGAAGCGCGCGCTCGAAGCGTCTCCGTTCAAGATCGGGGAAATCAACGAGGTCATCCTCGTAGGAGGCCAGACGCGAATGCCGAAGATCCAGCAGATGGTTCAGGCATATTTCGGCAAAGAACCAAACAAGTCCATCAACCCTGACGAAGTCGTGGCACTCGGAGCAGCTATCCAGGGAGGAATCTTGGCTGGTGACGTCAAGGACATCCTCTTGCTCGACGTTATTCCGCTTTCTCTCGGAATCGAGACGATGGGAGGGGTCGCGACGAAGCTTATCGAGAAAAATACGACGATCCCAACGTCCAAGTCACAGGTATTCTCAACGGCTGCGGACGGCCAGACTTCCGTTGAAATTCATATCGTACAGGGAGAGCGCGCGATGGCGAACGATAACAAGTCGCTCGGCAAGTTCATCCTGGATGGAATCCCTGCCGCTCCACGAGGCATTCCTCAGGTAGAGGTGACATTCGATGTCGATGCCAACGGTATCCTCAACGTAAAGGCGAAGGACAAGGCAACCAACAAGGAACAGTCAATCAGGATTGAGGCAAAGTCAGGCCTCACTGATGACGATATCAAGCGAATGCAGAAGGATGCCGAAGCAAACGAAGCTGCCGACAAGGCAAAGAAGGAGGAAGTCGAAGTCCGAAATACGGCCGATCACATGATGTATTCTGCTGAAAAGGAATTGAAGGAGCACAAGGATAAGGTTGCTGCAACTTCAGCCGACCTCATCACATCGCTCGAGGCAAAGATGGCTGCACTCAAGACTGCCAAAGAAGGTTCTGATACAGAGGCGATCAAGAAGGCAACCGAAGAGTTGTCAGGAGATCTGATGAAGTTCGGAGAAGCCGTAAGCAAGGCTGGTCAGGCTGCATCAGCAGGACAGGGTGCTGATTCTGGGGCTGCTGGAGCGCCTGGCAATGATGCGGGCGGTTCTGCCGCAGGAGCCGAAGGAAACGTAAGAGACGCTGAGACAAAATAATACGGCGGACAAAAGGGCATGTAGCGTCCCGTCAACAATGGCGGGGCGCAATCATGCCTTTTCCCCATACACATCATCAATATGAACAAAGATTATTACAAAATATTGGGCGTCGACAAGAGCGCCTCGCAAGACGAGGTGAAGAAGGCGTTTCGCAAGCTTGCACATGAGCATCATCCGGACAAGCAGGGCGGAAATTCTGACAAGTTCAAGGAGGTCAACGAGGCCTATGGCGTTTTGGGTGACGCTGAAAAGCGCAAGCAGTACGACCAGTTTGGCAGCGCCGCGTTCAATGGCGGCTTCGGAGGTGGCGGACCAGGCGGAGGATTCGGAGGTTTCGATGGATTTGATTTCTCTGGATTTCAGCAGGGAGGATTCGGACAAGGACAAAATGGTCAGGGCTTCGAATTCGATTTGGGGGACATTTTCGGATCGATGTTCGGGGGCGGCGCTCGTGGCGGACGCGGAGGCAGGGGCGGAGTGCCTCGCGGCCAGGACATACAGGTTGATATAAATCTCACGTTCAAGGAGTCCATATTCGGCATGGACAAGGAGATTCACATTACAAAAAACTCAAAATGCTCATCATGTAAGGGAACCAAGGCTGAGCCGGGAACCTCTCTCAAAACATGCAAGACATGCAATGGCGAAGGTCGCGTGGTCAAGCAGCAGCGCACGATTCTCGGCATGATTGAGAACGTGGTCGCATGCGATGAGTGCGAAGGGGTTGGAAAGATACCTGAAACCAAATGCAAGGAGTGCAAGGGCAAGGGAATCGAATCCAAGCGTGAGTCGATCAATATCGTCATTCCTCCAGGAATCGAGAACGGGGAAACGCTGCGCGTTCGCGGAAGCGGGGAGGCTATTGCCAATGGAGAAAACGGCGACTTGTATATCAGGATATATGTAAAGGCCGATTCGAAATTCAGGAAGCAGGGACACGACCTTCATGCCGATCTGATTATCGGGGTCGCTACCGCTGCGCTCGGCGGCCAAGCGGAATTCGAAAATCTTGATGAGAAATTGGTAGTGAAGATTCCTGAAGGCATTCAGCATGGGGAGATACTCAGGATACGAGGAAAAGGCGTCCCATTCGCTGGCCAGCACGGACAGGATGGCAAGCGCGGCGAATTGATGCTCAGAATCGTCATCAAGATTCCATCAAAGCTGAGCAAGGAGCAAAAGCAATTGTTCGAGAAGCTGAAGGGGTTGGAGTAGCGAATATCTTGTCGGCTATTAAGAAATTTGGGCTTGGTTTTGCTCAGGGGTTATGTCTCTGTGCTTAATAATAAGCCTTCATCATCATTTAATCTATTGTATGAGACCATGTTTGCATGAACCACAAATATGATATGATCAAATCAATGGCAATGATTACGAAAGATAGGCAGAGAGAAATCGACATATCCATCAATCAATTGTGGATTGACACCGGCCTTACTTATCCAAAGAACAGTCTTTTGGAGATTGCTGAGAAAATTGGGGTGGAGGTGCGTTCCATGGACTTGCCCCCTTTTGACGGCAAAAAGGTTAAAGGTGTAATTAAATGGGATGAGAATGGCAAAGCCCAAATATATGTCAGCGACTCTCTGGTTGATACAACGAAGGCTTTCACGATCGCACATGAATTAGGCCATTTTATCCTACACAAAGGTACTGAAAACTTCAGAATAGATCTCTTTGATTATTCTTCAGAAATCGAACCGATTGAAACAGAGGCAAATTATTTTGCTGCGGCATTACTAATGCCGGAAGAAAACTTTAAAGAGATTCTCAGCCTTACGAACGATAAGAAAATTGTCGCCAAATTTTTCGGCGTTTCTGTGCCGGCTGTTGAGAACCGAATAAAATGGATGAAAACAAACTCATAATTTCCAACAGTCTTTCAGATTATTGGACCAGAGAAATAGAACAGTCAAAGGCTAGCTCCTATAGGCCATCCTTACCCAAAGTCTTTGATGTCGAAGCCTTTAGAGAAGAATTGATGCGCGAAAGGAAAGGACAGCGTAAGGTATTAATCAATTTTGTTTGCTTTCTTACCATAGCCTCATTTTACCTGCTAGCTGGTCTCATTATTGTGCAAACATTTCATCGAGCTCGTGGTGAATACGGATTTGAAGTCATAGATGCAAGCGCTCTTAAAGTTTTTGCCGTGTCTGTTTTTGGTCAAGTGGTTGGATTAATGTATATCATGACAAAATCATTGTGGAACGGACAAGAATTCGGGATGTTTGCCAACATAAAAGACAAATAGCTTCAGCTTGATAAAACCCCTCCAATCGCATAGAATGAGCCGATAACGCAAATATATGTACTGGGCAGACCGCATAGTCGATGAAATATTGGAAAAGCAGAAGGATGTCGTGGCAGCTGGAAAGCCGCTCATTATTCGTGATGAAAAAACCGCCTCAGGCCGAGTTCACGTAGGGTCGCTTCGAGGGGTTGCCATTCATGGCATCATCGCTGAAATCCTAAAGGAACGCGGCATTCCTTATGTTTTCAAATTCGAAATCAATGACTTTGATCCGATGGATGGCATGCCGGTATATTTGGACAAGGGAACATTCGAGCCGTTCATGGGCAAGCCTCTTTGTGTCGTTCCTTCTCCTGATGGTCAGGCACCCAATTTTGCGGAATTCTATGGTCAGGAATTTGGAGATGTGATCAAGGAAATCGGCTTTGATCCGGAATTCTATCGAGTGTCTGCTTTGTATAAAAATGGCTCATTCAACGAGACTATACGGCTCGCGCTTATTCATGCAGATAAGATCCGCGACATCTACAAGCGAGTGTCTGGCGGACAAAAAGCTTCGGACTGGCTTCCAATCAATGTTATCTGCGAGAATTGCGGCAAAGTTTCGACTACCAAGGCTACGAATTACATGGAAGGGGAAGGTGAATATGGCGGTACAGTGGAATACACTTGCTATGATCTCGACTGGACCAAGGGCTGCAAGCATACTTCGAGGATTTCTCCATATGACGGCCGAGCAAAACTGCCATGGAAGGTGGAGTGGGCCGCGAAGTTCAAGGTCGTCGGAGTCAACGTAGAAGGAGGAGGCAAGGATCATTCGACAAAGGGAGGATCAAGAGAAATCGCCGATGCGATCTCGCGCGAAGTATTCGACCATGAGCCCCCATTCAACGTTCCGTACGAGTTTTTCCAGATCGGCGGCAGAAAGATGTCATCATCCAAGGGAAAAGGCTCAAGTTCTCGCGAAATAGCGGATCTATTGCCTCCCGAGATGGTCAGATTGCTTCTTCTCCAGAAGGACCCGATGAAGGTAATCGAATTCGATCCGGAAGGCGATACGGTTCCAGTGCTATTTGATTCATATGACAAATACGCGACGGGATTTTTTGCTGGAAACAATGACGATTACAGCAGGATGTTCAAGCTCTCACACCCTGAATCAGAGCGATCTCATATTCCAGAGCGGCACTTGCCACGATTCTCAGTAGTGGCGTTTTTGGCACAAATGCCTCATCTAGATACTGAAAAGGAAGTCGAACACATCCTCGGCCAGCCGCTAGGCGATGAGGACAAGAAGGAGCTCAAGAAGCGCATTCATTATGCTGGCCTTTGGGTAAAGGAATATGCGCCAGAGAATTATAAGTATGAGATGCAGGAAACTCTTCCTGAGGCCGCGATGAGTCTTTCTCCAAAACAAAAAGAGGCCCTTAACGAAATCCTCGCTTTTGTCGAAGGCAAGACTGGTACAATCGACGGCCAAGAAATGCATACAATGCTTCATGAATTGAAGACGAAGATCGATATCCAACCTGGTGAATTGTTCGAGGCGATTTATCTTTCAATATTAGGAAAAAAGAGCGGCCCAAAGGCAGGCTGGTTCTTGAGCGTGATCGATCCGGTGTGGCTGAAGAAGAGGTTGGGGGAGGCGGGATCGTAGCACGCGATCCAACATGTGAGTGACACAACACCTATTTTATGGTACAATATAAGCATTATACGCTTATACGCAACGTGCCAATACTTATCATGAAAAAGACATTCACAATGACCCTCGTCGCCTGCGCGGCTATTTTTGCCATCGGAAGCACTGTCCTTATTGCGGGTTCGAGAAATGCGAACGCGCAGTCCTATGCCCAGTCATATCCATATAACTGCTTCAGCTTCACGAATGATCTCCAAATTGGCAGCACGGGTCCTGCCGTAGAGAATCTTCATATTCTCTTGGCGCGGGAAGGCTTTAACAGATCAAATTCTTGGTCGGTCTCTGCTCAGACGTATAATGAGGAAACAGCTTCTCTCGTCAGCGGATTTCAGGAGAGGTACATGTCGGAAATCCTGACTCCAGCTGGCCTCCGATACGGGACGGGATTCGTGGGAGCCCGAACTCGAGCCAAGCTCAATTCGATGTGTGCAGGTGGTGGAACTGGCACGAACAGCCTTGCGCCCGTGATCTCAAATCTGTCTGCGCCAAGCACCCTTCAGACTAATCAGACAGGTACATGGTCATTGACCGCAACTGACCCACAGAATAGTCGGATTACGTATTATGTCTCATGGGGAGATGAGTCTCAGTTGCCGTATCCAGTTGCCTCAGCGACCGTGCCTTCAACGACGGGATATAACCAGCAATCAACTTTTACCCATGCCTATGCAGCCCCTGGAACATATACCATCACGTTCCGCGCTCGAAACAATATGGGATACGAAGCGCAGACCACGACGACTGTGTATGTAACCAACGGCGGCGGCAGCACGAATGCTGACGGACTCACATTCAGTGTTTCGCCTAGCAAATATTCATACGCTCAAGGAGAGGCGATCGCATTCACTATCAGCGCTCGAAATACTTCCGGTTTTGAGAAAGTCCTAAACTTCAACTCAGGATGCCAGACGAGCTATAGGATCAGCGGATATGACTCTGCGACGAATCAGGCTTGTACCATGATGATGACAAGCGTGAGAATTCCCGCATACGGAACGCAGACATGGAGCGTTACTCATTATCCGGGAACCTACAATGTTCCAACTGGCACATATACGCTGACAGGGCGAGTGATCGGATATGGAGAATCTACAGCGACAATCACGGTAGGCGCAGGAGACTATTGCGCATACGGCAGCTATAATTGTGGAAATAATTCCAATACCCCTCGGGTAATCAGCCCTAACGGGGGCGAATGGCTTCAGAAGGGTTCCTACAAGCAAATTTCATGGTCATATCCTAATGTCCAGTATTTCGCCGCGCAGCCAGTTGATGTGAATTTCATACTGCAGGGCAGCAATCAGTATCCGTATACGTATGGTGCCGCTTCCCAGCAGGGATACTCGACATGTCCAGTAGGTAGCACATGTGCATATAATCCTGGGCAGTCTTCGTCATATCCGTATTATCCGTACGATTACTCGAATCAGTATTCATATGGCACGAAATACAATGTCCTTCAAAACACAACGCTCAATACGTATAACTGGTATGTCGGCAGCACGCCTATGGGTTGGTCAACGATGATATCGGGCACATATCTGATGCAGGTCTGCCTTTCAGGAACGACCACTTGTGACGTGAGCGATTCGACATTCACGATCTATTAGACTTCTGACTGATGCATTCAAGAAATCACCCCTCGGAATTCTGTGTCCGATGGGTGTTTTTTTAAAAAAAATGTATATGGAGAAAATTTGTATGCTATTATGTTCCATATGATAAACCTGATCGTCGTCGCATCGATCGCGATACTGACGCTTCTCGCATACTACAAGGGTTCTCGCATCCTATTGGCAACGATCATATCGTTTTATCCCTCATCCATGCTCTATGCCGCGCTTCCGATAAAGGAAAAGGCATTGCTGCTTGGAACATCTGGAGTAGAGCTGTTCTATTCGCATGCGCTCATTCTTGGCATCATCTTTCTGCCTGTGTTCTGGGCAGTATTCCGCGTCCTCGGACACGAGCATCTCGGCCATGGACCGACTCGCTGGATCAACTCGCTGCTCATAGGCGGATCTGTTGTCCTTGCTGCACTCGCTCTATCATTTCACGTATTGCCCGCATACAATATCTTTCAAATCGCGAACAGCGGGATACGCAATTTTTGGATCTCGGATTGGGGATATTTCGCATCGATCGTAGTTCCGATAATCGCCATATTGCGCGTGACGGGCAGAGACAAGGGGATAGGGGGTGGCGTCCTGAAGAAATTCTGAGCTGGGGCCGGGCTTCCGAGCACCCCTTGGATAGCTATTGACATATCATACATATAATGCATAATACATACCCATGAAAACATACTCAGAACATGAACCCGTTTTTGTGGTCGCCCCGCCTCATGCCCAAAGTCCTGGGCAGGGTACGACTGCCTCCCACAACCAAATCGCAATCAAGGAGATCGACGACTCTGTAGTTGTCGATTTTTCTTTAGAAAAGTTCAAGTCAATTCGATTCACTGTCCAAAAGAAGATCTCCTTGTTCTTCGAGCATTCATTTCCATGGTTCCTTCAGAGCCTTTTTGTTCCAGTCTTCCATGTTCTCTACAATGTCTTCTTCTCAATATCCGTCAGGGGAAGGGAAAATCTGGATCACGCCCATGCCAAATCCGACGCGCCATTGCTTTTCATATCGAATCATATCGGCTGGTATGACAGCTTCATGTTCGACCTGTTCGTGCCTCCATTCACGCATGTGCTGCCATTCAGATTCATGGGGTCAAGACGCTTCATCGTGCCGTTTCTCGCATTTCTCAAAATGATAGGAGTCGTGGATGTGATCTATTTCCTGTTCGGAGTATTCCGAATCACTCCAGGAGAAGGAGCTGAAAAGTCTCTCAAGAAGGCATATGAAATCCTAAAGAACAATGGCACCGTCGTCATGTATCCCGAGGGACGCATTTGGCACCCTACATCCGTGCATCCCGAAGTCATAGGGCCGTTCAAGTGGGGCGCGGCCATTCTGGCCAAGAATACTGGAGTCCAAGTCGTGCCGGTTTCAATACGTAAATCAACACGCAAGAACGCAAAAGGCTTTCCAAAGCTGCGCAAGAAGATCGATATACGAATAGGGGAACCGTATTATGTTGACGGAAGCCTTGCCCCTGAAATCATTGCTGACGATATGAGAAGGAGGGTGCTTGGATTGTTTGAGGACAAGAAATAGGAGTCTTAGGGAAATTGATTGGATCTTGATGAGACCTGTCGTTGAAACACATGTGTCAAAAATAATCGGGAACGATGCCGATATCGCAATTGCTGTGATGTCGCTGCGGCAACGCTATAAAGCCCATCTAACTTGACATGATAGCTATATAATTGTATTATTCTATCAGAATCGGGTCGTTGACCCGTGCTCACCACAACAACAAACCGCCAGAAATGGCATAGAAAGAAGATATAAATGCTAGCTATTGTAACGGGGGCTTCTTCCGGAATCGGACTGGCTCTCACAAGGATCCTTATCTCAAAAGGATATCAAGTGATCATGGTCGCGAGAGACGAAACCAAGCTGGAAGCAGCGGCGAGAGAATTCGGCGCAATGGCAACATGCATGTCTGCGGACCTGCGTGATGAAACTGGTCTGAGAAGGCTCGCAAAGGTGCTCGGCCAAAGAAAGATCGATCTCGCCATGCACGCGGCGGGCATTCTGCGAATCACTCTCAAAGGGGTGGACTCATGGGCTGACCGCCAGGATTGTGACCGCACGAATCGCCAAGGGACGGAGAATTTCCTTGATGCGATTTTGCCGCATATGGAGTGCGGCGGTCATCTGACCGTAATCAGCTCGGTCGCGGCACTGGTCAATTTTGGGTACGAGTTTGAAGCATATGCCGACTCCAAAAAAGGCCTTGCCGACAGCGTACGCGCTCGAACTGTGAGGTTCGCCAGCATGGACGTGACGATAACCCTCGCATATCCATCAATCGTCGTCACGCCGATGATTGAGAACCTCGATACGTGGCCTGCGGTATATAGTGCATTCAAGCACCATACGGCTGAACGTGCCGCAGCATCCATCCTCCGCGATTCCGAAAGGAGACGCGAGGAGAGCTTCACGACGGGTACGGATCGCATCCTTATCTGGATTGCCAGAAGGATTCCGAACCTGTTCGGTCGGCTCCTCAGGTTGTGGATCAGGCGCTTCGAGCGCAAAGGCCGCTCATGAAAATCGGGCGCCTCCGGAATTGTTCCGGAGGCGCTTTCTTTTTTTGAAAGATGACAAGCGTCAGATGTGATATCATAAAGCCGTTAACCCAAGATAACCAATACATACCATGCTAAGTCAGGAAGCCTTGCAGAAAATTCTCGGAATGGAAGAAATAGTGCATACCGATCCTAAACAGATGGCATTGCACATGAATATCACCGTGATGCCATTTGATCGCTCGGCGATCAGCGATGATATTTTTCAGGCATATGAGCTGCTCATGAAGAAGCTCAAGGAACATGGCGTGAAGCAGACCGCATACGCCGATGCTTTTCAAACCGTTCCGTTCCGCAAAAGGGCAAAGCGATTCATAAAATTTCTGCTCAATGACTTGATCTGGCTCGTAAAGGCTGTTTTCAGACTGCCGCAGACAAACTTTTTCATAGACTGGCGCACCATCTCCTCGCTTACCGCACCAAAGCGATTCAAGAAAGGCCTGTGCATACTCGTTCTCGGCGAATTGCCTGCGGATGACCTGCCTATGCAGAAGATCACCAACTTTAAGGACAATTCGATCATCTCGATCTTGGATTTTCCAAAACATATCAATGAAAGCTCTGATTTCAATGCCCATTTCGACACAGCGATGGGATTCTTCGCGTATCACATGACAAATATCGTTATTGCGGTCGATTCTGAAAAATGGATGATATACAACTACAATGCATCGCATCCGATATTCAGGATTGATTCGCCTGATTTCGACAGCCATATCACGAAGGGGCTCATTCCCAAAGTGGTCGCGCCGATCAGTCCTCACAGGCTTTCCGAATTCCTCATATCAACTACGCAGTTTGATCCGCATGACTCCGTGCATGCTCCTATAATCGAGGATTTGCTTGACGGATCACGCCAGTTTGACGATACGCGACTGTTTCCAAAAGGAAAAAAGATCGATGATCTGCCTTTTCGCAGGAACTTCCACAAGCTCATTGGCAAGATGCACCTCGACAATAGGAGTGGCATGAGCTTTGGGTTTTTCGCAAAGCAGATGCCGACCGTCCTCGAGAAGCCAATAGACATCAAATCCGAAGATATCAGGCATTTGGGACTGGCCGAACATGCGGCGGCGCACCCGGAACAGGATTTCTTTTATGACAATAAGGGCGACTTGTGGATACTCGTAGAGCTGGATAAGGAGAGTACCGGTACGGGGAAACATACGTATGCCCTGAAGGTTCCTGAGATCTGGGTAATGACCATACGGTCAGGTGCCGACAAGACCAATATCAATCCTTCAAAAGACCTCCTCAAGCTCGGCCTCAAAAACGGAAAGATGCTGATCGAGGTTCCGCGCGGCCTCCGCATGGACAGCACATACAAGCCTTCGTTCGATACCAAAGTGATCCTTGCTCATGCGGTCGGCAATGCGATCAATGCCACTATCGCGAAATATCTCGGGCAAAATGATGCCTTTGTCGGCACTGTCGAGAAAATGGGAATGGCGATGAGCCATTGGCATGGATATTTCAATTCGTCCCGTATTCCAGCGGGAGTATTCGAATATGGAAAGGAAAATCCGCATGTCGCTTGCTCTTCTCCACAATCTGCCATTTACGCTTTGGAGGGAAAGCTAGTAAACTTTGAAATGCACGCGATTCGGAACAAGGAAGAGTACGTCGGCGACATTCACGTAGAGCCGCATCATGGTTCGAATGTGAATTATCCGAACCTTGTCGCGCTGGCACGGCATATAAACAATGACAAGGAGAGCACGTGTCTCGGAAACAAATACTTATAAATGCACTTCGTAACGTTCAATTACTATAGCATCTCGCTGCTGATCGGGGCATTCACCGCGATCATCTCAGGCTTTATCGTATTCCTAAACAATCGGGGAAAGCCGGAGAATCAGGCCTGGTTCGCGATGACTATCAGTACGGCCGTTTGGAGTTCGGCGTATTTCGTAATGACCGTGGCTGACAATAGGGCCTTGGCGGCCATAGGCAATCTCGTATTGCATTATGCGGCCATCTTCATACCCCTATTTTATCTCCTCTTGGTATTCATCATTACCAAGACCTTCATGAAAAACATGTGGTCATTTGTCGTGGCGACAGTGATGGCCCTTGCATTTGTCCTCATCAACCCTTTGCCGGCATTCGTTTCTGACGTCGTCCCCAAGGTAGGGTTCAACTTCGCGCCGGTACCGGGACCTCTCTATTTCTACTTTTTCGTTTACTTTTTTGCCCTAGTCACATACGGAATTATCGTATGTCTCTACAAGATGCGCGTCACGGAAGAAAAGAAAGAACGGATGAGATATCTCTATACCGTACTATTCACCCTTGCGGCATCGATCGGTGGCGGCAGCGTCTTCATGACGACGTTCTTTCCCGCGATTCCGCCGTATCCGCTCATTTTGTTCTCTTTGTATCCTCTCATAAGCGGATACGGCATCCTAAAGCATCAGCTCTTCAACGTGAAGATCATCACCACGCAGTTCATCACATTCGGCCTGTGGATCATCATTTTGATTCGCGCATTCCTATCGGAAACCAGCAAGGACTTCGTTCTCAATATGGGATTGCTTGCCATATCCATCGTATTCGGCTTATTCTTGATAAAGAGCGTCAAGAAAGAAGTAGAGAACAGGGAAAAGATCGAACGCCTTGCAAACGACTTGTCTTTGGCCAATGACCGGCTGCAGGATCTCGACAAGCAGAAGAACGAATTCGTATCGATGGCATCGCATCAGCTGCGAGGTCCGCTTACCGCCGTCAAAGGCTATGCATCAATGATCCTGGAAGGCGATTTCGGCGAACTTGTGCCGAGCGTCAAGGATGCCGTCGAGAAGATATACAAGTCGACTCAGGATCTTGTCGTTGTCGTAGGCGACTACCTTGACGTTTCGCGAATAGAGCAGGGAAGAATGCAATATGATTTCAGCAACTTCGATCTCAAGGAACTCGTCGAGACCGTGGTCAATGAGCTTCGCCCGAATGTAGAAAAGGCGAATCTTTCAGTGAAATTCGACAGCACGCCCGGCGTTCTCTACATGATCAATGCCGACAAGGGCAAGATCAAGCAGGTCATCGGAAATCTCCTCGATAACTCGATCAAATATACGCCAAAAGGAGGCATCCATGTCTGGCTATCGCTCAAAAAAGACCCCGCCGACGGCACGGGCACGGGAAGGAAGGCTCTCATTTCGATCAGCGATACCGGAGTGGGTATCCATCCGGATGTCATGCCTAAGCTTTTTGCGAAATTCAGCCGAGCTCCAAATGCATCAGAGACTAACATACTCGGAACCGGCCTCGGGCTATACGTTGCAAAGAAAATGATCGAGGCTCATGATGGCCGCGTATGGGCGGAGTCTGCAGGAACAGGAAAGGGATCGACATTCTTTATCGAACTCGATCTTGCTGACCCCAAAGAAGAGGGCAATGAGGATAAGGATATCGTGCCCAACAAATTGAGGCCTCATATCTCCGAAGCCAATCCGGCTCCTGCCGCATCCGAGATCACGAAGACCATGACGCCCGCAGCCCCAATTGACGCCTCAGTGGCCCAGTCAACCTTGCCTCCTCAGAATCCGAACGTACAGCCTGCATCTGCGTCAGTACAAGCATAGTGTTGCACGATGAAGCCTGTGGGGATAGAATTGCCCGATATGTCATTCAATCTCAAGAGGCTTTCCAACGGACTCACTTTTATATACAAAAATCTCCCGGGAACGGGAATAGTTGATGTTCGCTTGGTCATGCGCGCAGGAGCAATCTATGACAAGGCTCTTGGCGTGCCTGCTGGTACAGCGCACTTTCTCGAGCATATCGTCCATGAGCAAACCGAGAAATATCCTAACCGCGAATCATTGCTCAATCTGGTTGCTGCAAAAGGGGGCCAGAGAAATGCCACCACCTTTACCCATGAGAAGATGAGCTTCTACGCCACCGTTCTAAAGGAGGAGGCAGAGTCCGCCGCCGATTACGTATCAGAGCTCACATCGCATGCGATCCTGTCCGAGAAGGCAACTGAAAAGCACCGTTCCATTATCACGGAAGAATACCTAAACAAGCTGAAGCAGCCGAGCCTCAAGGGATGGCTGGCTTTTAGGCAGGCGATTTTCTCGGGAACCGGGGCGGAATATATGGCACTCGGAGACGTCGAGTCCATTTCAAAAGTGAAGTTGGAAGACATGGTCGCATTTTATGAGCAAAGATTCGCCGCCGACAATTCGATACTGACCATATATGGCGACATCAACGAGGCATCTGCCGACGACCTCGCCCGCCGATATTTCGAAGGAATGAAAAGAGGCACGGCGACAGACGGGAATGCGTCTGCAGGATCGTTGGGACTCTTTTGTCCGCATGCATTCCCCGAGGCGGAAGCGCGCATTGGCGATACCGCAAAGAAATTCGCATTCGTTGAGATTCCAGACGTACAGGCTGTCGTGCATTTCGGCGGCATGACCTTTGGCAGAGGTGGAAAAGGCGTGGGTGACGAGCCGTTTTCTGATGCGGGATATTTTCCTTTGGCTGTTTTGTTTCAGATGCTTGCAGGCGATGCCACTTCAATCCTGAGCAGGATTCTCCGAGACGAAAAACATCTGCTCTATCATATAGGATGCGCGCAATTCAATGCCGATAGATTCGGTACGTTCGCCTTTGTCCTCAATATTGCCCCTGAAAACATCCAGCAGTCACTCGACATCATCAGGGCCGAAGTCACGAAAATCGCTGAAGGCAATTTTACGGATGACATGGTCACATTGGCAAAGACGCGAATCAGGGCAAGGGAAATATTCGCCAATCAGGCAGTGCAGGATCTGGCAGACAGTGACGCATCGACGCTTCTCCTCTATACAGACATCACGTATCCGGATCAATGGATCGAGAAGATGGAGGCGGTTTCCGTTGCCGAGATATCGTCAGCCGCGGCATATGTCCTTCGCCACCTGAACGTGCTTTCCGTTTGCGCAAACAAGAGGGCGGAGTATGAGTTTTAATGTTTTGTGCAGTATTTTTGCATACCGTATCGCGAATTGACATAATGCTGAAAAGTGTTACTTTCACGGAGGAAAGAACTTTCACAACAACCCATAACGACACTAGATGAAATACCAGATAAACCCCTCAGCGACCCTGCTCTCAAAACCAGATGGTCGCGGCTTTATTGTCCGTTTCTTGATGGACGGATCCCGCAAACTTCATGATTTCAGGGTATCCCATACGGGACATCGTGTACTCCTGAGGTTGTATGAACAAACAACGATTGCTGAATTGACAACAAAATATAGGCTGACCGAAAGGGAAATGGCCGATTTTTTGGATCCTCTTGTACGGCTAGGCCTTGTTATCGAAGAACGGCAATTCACCGATTTCGCAAGATTTGGAAAGAGGAATGTGAGAACGGTTGAGTTCTTCGGGTCCTTTGGAACCCCGACAAATCTTCCAAATGACATGATGACGTCCCTCACTGATGCAAGCGTTCTGGTCCTGGGACTCGGAGGGATAGGAACATGGGTGGTTGAGATGCTCGCACGAATCGGCATCGGCAAGCTCATACTTGTGGATGATGACCGCGTGGAGGTTTCCAACATACCCCGACAGGCTATGTTCACCAGCAGACACCTGAATAAATTAAAGGTGGAAGTTGCCAAGCGGTACTGCCGATCAGTATCCAGGAACACCGAAGTGGTCACCCATTCAGAGCGGATAAATTCTTCAAGGAAACTAGCTGCGAAACTGAACCATGTCAGCCTTGTGATAAATTGCGCTGACAAGCCAGATGTCGACAGGACAAATGCGATTGTATCCCGAGCGTGTTTCGAAAAGCATGTCCCCCATATTCTCTGCGGAGGCTATGATGGACATCTCAGTTTTTTGGGACAGACAGTGATACCGTATCAGACATCATGTTGGTTTTGTTATTCTGACAGCGGCATCTATGAAAAGCAACTCGACGGCTTCAGGATCAACAATCGGCCCTCTGGCGACGTAGTCGGGGGAACGATTTGCCCAATCGGGGCACAGATAGCTACGCTTCAAGCCCAGGAAGCTGTGCGCATACTTACACGATGCGCGCCGATCGCAATGAAAAACCGTAAAGCCGAAGTGGATTTCCTTAATCTGAGGTATCACTTCACAAAAATCCCTAAACTCAAAAACTGCAAACTCTGTTCACGATGAAAACCATTATAGTAAACCCCGCCCTGGAACTGATCAATCCTATTACCGGAAGGATCAGAAATTCCAACACGGGAGAAGTATTCGATGTCTCTAAAGACGTATTGGGGCTACTCATGTTGTTCCAAGGGCCCGTTGCCATACCAGCGGACCTGAGGAACATGGACCAAATTGTTGAAACCGAAGACATCGAGGCCGTTAAAGCGTTTGTGCGCGATCTCATTCAACAGGGCATCCTCCAGGAGTCAGGAAAAACGATCGATGGGAAGATGTCGATGATTGAGATCGCAGATACTGCCCTGGTAGAAACTCACGCCAATTCACTCCTTGGTATTCCTTCCTGTGCACTGGATGCAGAATATCCGTATCAATTCGCACTTCTGGGAATGCCATTCGATCTTGGATCGACAGGCTACCCAGGTTCCAGATTCGGGCCGAGTCGTCTCCGTGAATTGTCACTTCAAGGGATGGACTACCGTGCGAAATTTGGAAGTTTAGGGTGCTCAGGGTGGCCCTCTGAAAACAACGCGTCATTGTGTGAGGGTCTCCGCCTGGTTGACGTCGGGGATGTGATACATCAAATCGGAGAACCCTTTGGAGGTTTCTTCAATCGGATCCAGATGGTGGCAGAACATGTCCTGAAAAGGGGTGCCGTTCCCGTTTCGATCGGCGGCGACCATTCATGCCTGCATCCGATTATGAGGGCTGTTTCGCAAAACGGGTCCAAACGTACACACCTGATCATATTCGATGCTCATACCGATCTTGCTGACCACGATGACGTAATCTCGCATAATCACGGCAACGTCGTCACGCGAATAATGAAAGACGAACTTGTCGCCAAGGTAACCCACATTGGGCTAAGGGGCATGACCGGCAGGAGACTTGATGCCTGCGGTTATAATGCAATTTACTCATGTGGGTGTGGTTCCTTGGAATCAATCATCGGCAACCTCAGAATTGACCCGTCAGAACAGATCTATATATCATTCGATGTTGATGTCATCGACCCCTCCTTCGCGCCAGGTACTGGAACTCCGGTGGCGATGGGTCTGATGCCCGATACGGTCCTGCAATGCATTTGTTCGTTGATAAGAGGACATCAGGTAGTCGGACTCGACGTCGTTGAGTATAATCCCATGAGGGATGTTAATGACGTGACTGGGCACTTGCTTATCCACATGCTACCTCAGATAATCAATGCATTCTCGAGGACGATTGACTGATCGCCCCATTCGAGTGTAGTATCGAGAATGCTCGGTTCTCCGAGTCGAAAACACCACATCTGGAAAGGGGGTGAAATCAACATGACAAAGATAAATGCCGGTAAGTTGACGATCGTGCCTCTGGGCACGGTGGTCGACTCAGTCTGCATGCGCGGCGTTCGCCGCCGCAGGGCCTGATCAAGAATCATGGCCAAGTCCCACCTCAGGGTAGGGCAACCACAACGCGTGCCGCATCGAGTCCTAGAC
>JACCDM011732434.1_pt1 | contig 130026 bp, 107 predicted proteins | sample 7445851 | NCBI WGS metagenome assembly JACCDM01 (sample SAMN15323438, study PRJNA562643) | freshwater metagenome | isolation source: river surface water | place: USA:Blue River Watershed | collected 2017-08-16
CAATGTTCAGATTAATACATTCGATTTGCTTCTTGTGCGAGAGCGATTTGCTCAAGGTGATGAAGTATTTCGCGAAAAGTTCCCAGCGGGGTATTATTTGAGCAAGATGTCACAAATGTACCTCGAGCGCAATTATGATCAGATCCGCATAGGCTTTTCATATCTCGCTCAATATTTTAATAGTCGGAAAGATCGCATCACGTTAGTACATGACTCTCTATTATGGTACCGGGCTATGTTAGAATTGAACATTCCTGGGTTTCGCCAGAGCGCAGAAGAATATTGGTTGCCGGACTTGATAGAATACCTCAATCCTGCAAACATACATATCCTCGGGACAGCTCTAGACTCCGATGGCAAACCAGTCATTAACCTAGTGCCTCGTAAACTTGTGGCGAATTACTCTGATAGAGTATTGTCTGTAATAATTTCTCATGGGTACTTTGAGGGTGATTTGCACTTTGCACCCAAGGAGTCGACAGGGTGTATAAGAAACTACAAACTTCTGGTGGAATCTGCCAAATCCAGCGGGCAAGAAATTATTATTGCGCACGTCGATGAGAAAATACCTGACAATTTGTCCGGATCTCGCCGGATTATATTCTTATACTCGGATGACATGCATAAACGCTCAAGTTCCAAGCACCAACCATGTTCGTTTTTCAAAATTATGCAACCCTTATTGTCTCTAGGGGTAGGACCTAAGTGTATGTATTCTGGAGTATGTCTACCCGTGAAACTCATGCAACATATTCCTCCTGAGCACTGCCGAGAGTTTTACAACTATGTTGCTAGGGTCTACCTAGAGATAGACTCCTCCGAATACATGCCGAACCTAGACAGGTATATATACATTGGACCCAAAGATGCCAAGCCAAACCATGACAAATACTCACCATATGTGACAGCCCGCACTTGGTACAAGCTCACTAAGAGCTGCATCTGCGCAGAAAATCTGGGGTGCTTCAAATGGTTAGTAGAAAACTTCAAGAAACTACCTAAGCCTTCCGCGCAGAAATCATCGATATTATATTGGGCCGCGGTAGATGGCCCATCCGCGGAATATGTTGAGGCAGCTATTTCGGCTGGCTTCAAACTAACCACCAAGGACATTTCGGATCTACAAAAACACAATCTAGAACTATACCGAGCAGTAAAGAATCTATCTGGCGAATAGATCCAACAGGTTATTATATTTTTTGTACCCGTGCTGCAAAAAAATTGATCCCTGTGCGGCTTAACTTATTAACAATATGTCAAAGAGTGCACTATTACTTGAAGTATTCAAGACTTTCTCGGCCACCAGATGTAACTAATATGATTCTCAAAACTATATGTGGCCGATTAACGTCTGTGCATATTAGTATTGGACAAAGTAATAGTCTCAGTGTTACCTTAGTTAGAACAAATATGACTAGCGGGTTCATTGTCTACGGCGGAAAAACTAGGAGTGTTAATGCGACCAGTCCTGTTGGTTCTCCTGGGTTTCATATAATTATGTCTCGCATCCTAGGCCGTCCTGAGAGACTATCTTATAGTTTATATGTTACCTGAAAAGAGTGTGGATTGGTTTGAGATCCTTGCTGATGAATAAAAACTTGCACATAGCTTGCGTTATTTGTATTTTTTGCATTTAGGCGGGTGCGAACCAATGAAAAAATAAAAATCTCATTTTTCATTCCGCGATGACTATGCTGCGAGTTGACAAGTTCATTATTTGGTCTTGCGTCATCCCGATAGTTACAGCGTTCACCATTATTGTTGAAATCCATTTATCATGATCATTCCGTTCATCTGCAAAATCAAAATGAACATAAATTACTCCCGCACCGTTGTGAGCGATTCTATACATGTAGAGCTTATATTGTTGCGGTGGTGATCTGAGATGTACCAAAGCAGCGATTAGTATTTTTTCAATAAGTTCTGAGTTCATTAGTTTTTGCTAGGCTATCGCGGGCTGATTTCAATTTTTACATCGGTGGTATGACTGATTTTTACAGCATCGATAATGCGCCTCAGAGCATAAAAAATATAAATACTTTGTTACTCTGCACGTACTATTACAGCATAATGGTTACCGGTTTTTTCGTGGAACTTCCAGTGGAATACAATCTCAGAAACATCATACGGGAATAATTCCTGGATAGATTGTACTAGTTTACGAGTCACCTCGGGCAAGGCGAGCACATACGCAGGTATATGTATAGAGTACTTGCTGGCGTCCAAATATCCAGTAATTAGTTTTACTTTACCCCGCGTATCTGGGACAATACGTCCGAGATTATCAACATAGCGAGACGCGCACAACAGTTCCTTAAGCTCTCTATTCATCTGCGAGTATGCTCGTGTTGCAATTAGCATAAATACATCTTGTGTGATGAACTGGTCTAGGCCAGACAATCTCAAGATATCTATTTGCTTATTGATTACTTCCATGGTGCTAACGGGGTTTTGTTAACCGATTGTATTCTTGACAATCATTTTTTTACATGTACTTTACATGATCACGCGCGGGTAAAAAATATATGTATGCCTGTGTACATTCACGCTGTCCCGGCGGCTTCTACTAAGGCAAGTAGTTTGCTCGTTCGCCGAGTTAGATTGGTCAGCGCGCTCACATCCAAGAACTCATAGTCGCGACCGTCATTTATTCTATGTTGTATTCTCTGAATTTCCACAGTCAGGCCGGCTAGAGCCTCCAAATGTTCTTCTCGCGCAGGTGACTCCAAGATACTCCGCACAAGCTTGGTCAAGTCGCATAAATCCGAGTAACCATCGAGATAATTTGCAACTGGCGCGGGCAACCTAGACAAGAATCTCTGTATTTCACACCAGTAGATCTTTGGAAGAGGTAGTTTACTTGATTGCTCGGCACCCATATAGTTTTTATTTTAGCGCGGAGTCAATTTTTACAATCCTGGCGCATGAGCAAAAAATGAATGGCCCTCGGGTAAATATATAAAAACTATGAATCCTCTCGTGCAAGCTTATGTTGACTCTATGAATGCTCGGGATAGGCTGGCCAATACAAGGCTAAAGAGAGATGTCTGCGCGCTCACGCAAGAACATTATAATTTATTCAGAGATGACCTCGAGGATTACTTGGAAGAGCACGCCGAAATAGTAAAATCCTGGGATGTTTACACTATGATTGCCGGCGCGCTGGCTAGAATTACTGGACATCCAGCTAGTCATTCACATATATGCGATAGGCTCATCGAAATAACCACTATGCCCGAGATAACCATGCAGGCTCTAGCAATACTTAGACAACCTATGATGACAGGACATCAAATGGACCGCGCAATGGAGAGCGTATGCAAGATGACCCCGAGCATGCGGGAAAACCTAGATATATTATTAGCTCGGGAACTGAGGATCACACTAGAGAGTTCAAAAGAGAGAACAGCATTACTGCTTAATATGGCCCAGTTGGTTCCGCGTTAATCTTACTTGGCGCGCACACGCACATATTTTTTTGCATTTGGTTGTGGGTCGCAGCAAGAGCACAAAAAAATATAAGCCTCGGCTAACATTAAGTTCTTCTTGCACGAACTTCCATATAACGTACCATATTCCAAAATTGTACCATTGCACGCATATCTTGATTTGACGTTTCAGAGGACTCAAACATGTCGACGGCACCTTTTATGATTTCGTTAAAGTCCAACAAATGCCCATACGCGCCGAAGAAAACCAAAATTATGTATTGATTAAACCTTACCCCTAGTTTGTATTCGTTCACTTTAGGGAGCCAATACAAACTAGAACATATTTTATACCTGATAGAATCCGCGCAAGACTTGATGTGATAAACATCGGCAATCTTCTCATTGTCCGTAATTGTAGGTACCAATATGCCGGCAAAATCCATCAAATATTCTTGACAAATGTCCTCATCATGACTGCAGATGCGCAGTGCACATTCTTTTATTAGCGTATCTATAAAATGAGTTTCCGGCAAGTATTCATCGTTCATAATTTGCTCGACAATGTGTGAAAGTATTACGAACGGACATAAGAGCTCTGATCGAACTAGCTTTTGTATTTTATGTTGTTCTCCTAGGTTCACATGCGCAGACGTAACTCTTTTCATAATTTCTTGCCAGCGCGGGGAAGCGTTAACATTTTTTTGGGAAATCCATTTCTCGGTTATGCCATTTGCACAATAAGCATCTGTTAGCAAGAGTATATCCTGAGTGGCCGGTATATAGTCGGCAAATGATTTACATACGGGCCTGAGAAAGATTCTAGCAGGTCCTAGAAAGCCAGCTATTTCTTTTACAAATATCTCTGTTGGGGTAGCGCTCATCACGTTTTTACATATCTGGGCAAGACGGTTTCATTTTTTGGAGACAGAGTAGATATCCCCGCGAAGACAAAAAAACATAGTAGGACTGCTGGAATAATTCTTGTACTAATAACTGCGCTTTTTTACTTGGATATTGCCTAGGATATCTTACCCGTACAAAATATACCGTGCTATACGCGATGAACATAAAAATATTACTTGGTGTGATCACGGTTACAATAATAGTAATCTGGTGGTATCGCTTGAACCAATCAGATTCAGGAATCTCCGGGTCACCAGCACCAACTAACACTGCTACATCTTCCGCACCAACTATAACATTAGCACCAGCGCCAATATCAACGGCAGCAACTACACCAACTACAACCATTACATAGAAACCTCCCATACCTAGAGTAGATGCTAATGAGATCAGTCTTAATTTTATCGAGCCGACACCCGCTACAATACAGGCTGCTCGCTCGGCATGGGCCAACCTTACTCTCGAAGATAAAAACGCCATGAATGTCCCTAAGGAAATGCTACCGACCACATATATTATCGCCGATGACCCGAACTATCGATACTACACTAGTTCACCAACATTAACCGCGCCTGCGTGTCAAGGAATATGTTCTTATGACTTGACTTGTGCATCCCCACTATTTCTTCCGCGCATGGGCAACTATTGTTATGGAAAGATCAAGTGAGTGACTGCAAAAAAAAATACACTATCTTGATCCTGAGGTCTCGACAACACTCAAGTAAATATTTCTATCAGATTATATGTCAATCATCATGATATCTAGAGACTGTGTGGATAAATACTGTCACACTATGATCAACAGCTGACGTGTGGATTCGCTCATATTACAATAGCTATAATTAATAACGCAGATACTCCCAATAAAAATATGGTCACTGGCGGTATGAACTCCCTGGGAAACCATCTAGGGAATAGATCATATGGACCATCCGTGATGAACAAATAAATTCCTAGTGCGACAGCTACAAATGGGAATATAAAGAATGGCAATCCCGAGACAATCATTGCAGATAAAAACCCGTAAGCAAACCCGGGGTCTGCGGAATGATTATGGCTAGGAATCATATCTATGTGAGTGCAATCCATACGGCAAGTTTATCTGTTACGATGTGTTACATTTATATCGAGAAATTTATGAATTTGTCAGGCATCTCCAAGGATATAAGTCCAAGTGAATTAATTGGGTGATTCTCTGAAGCCTCGTGTCTATATCGGCTATGTTGAAATTATCCTTTCTCAACCCCTGGGACTCTATGATGTGCTGGATTTCCACAATGAGCGTCATGATCTTTGCCACTCTGGCCGCGTATAGTTGATCATACATCCATGTAAAGAAATTAGGAGGTTCCTCTACTTTTACAATGTCCTTCATGTTGTCTGGCATGAGCCTGAGGGTATCCTGATGAGTTCTCCGACGATCCAATAGATTCTCAGCTGCAGAGAGCTTTGATAAACACTCACAATATAGATTAGCCCGGTATTCGTGGAGACCTTCTAATTGTGTATTCATATGTATGTCCATTCATACAGATATGTATTAAGTGGAATGATGTAGATTATTGCTCGATGTTATTGACAGTATTAGATCAATACGCGCCATAGAATCTAGGATCGTGCTTATACGGCGATCGTCTTAGGCTTATCAGCCGTGCAAAAAATAAGAACTTTATTCCTCATTTTTTATCTTACTTCTTACTTGAATGTGACTCCTCTGCTTGTTAGTTCAGACCTAAATATAACCATGAGTCTAACCTGTGCATCTATATTTTGCATGATTAACTCTCGCGTGTGTACGCTTTTCTGACCTCTATGTATCTTGTATAAATCAATGACAATCCGTTCACTGCTATTAAGATAATTGAGCATATCTACTTTGTTCATTCGGTGAATCCCCTTAGCATAAACTGCAAATTCATACTCGTCCAAAGCAGACTTATTTGCTATCAAGACCTTTTGCAAATCAGACATAATGATGTTAATACAATTACATGTTGTAAAATCATTTTTTAACGCGGGCTTGAATTGTCCTGCATAAGTTATGTGAATATATGAAACATATTCCTGATGAAAAATATATAGTGCGTGTATGGACGCTAGACTCGCTGGAAAGATATTATGTATTATAGAAGATTCAGCGCGGATCCTACGAGATAAATTATTAGCTACTCCGACTCCAATGGACACAACAAGTAGACAATCGTTTTCTAGAAAATCTCATAAGCTACTAGATGCCCTAGAGCAAGTTATAGAAACTTTTAGATTATCCGAGATCCCGGCGCAACTGCGATATGTTCATGTACAAAAAGGCGTCTATATGCATAAAGAGATCCCTGCAGGCGACCTCGCTGAATCATGTCTAAGTATCTTGAACGACTGTGTAAAGTTGCTCGGAATAGAAAGAGACTTGGCATTGGAATCATAAAAAATAAATCGTCACCATAACAAGAGGTTACATTTTTTGCCCAGGATTAGTAGTCGGCAACTATATTTTCACGGACATCATCAGCGCTCCCAATAAATTCTAGCATATCTAGAACTCGTTGGTTCTTATATCTCTCAGCAACTTCTCTTGCAGCTGCGCCTATGTAACATAATCCTTTACAATTTACTTTGTACTCGTATTCGTAAAGTAGGTATTCTATGTGTGCAACAGTTAATCCAGTAGACCTTCCAACTTCGCTCCAAATATCACAGAGAATGCCTTTGGATCCTATAGCTCTTAATAGATCTATTGACTCTATGGAAAATGCAATTCTAGTAAGTTTATGTTTTACTGAAGAATTTCCAAGCGTTATTGCCGGCGCTTTGTCAAATATCTTGCGGAATGGTTCTATATTTTTTGATGGTCCATCCAGAATAGCTATTGCGGCAGCCACAAGAACTCCTGGAGAAATAGATGATGACGGGATCATAATAGGCAAAACCTCAAGTGTCTCTTGCCAATATCTTACCATTGGAGGAAGCCAATTAGCTTCTAGTTCTTCACCGACATCCAAGACAACCTCTAGCATCATCTTATGTGCCCGTGTTGTTGACTCGGACATGCTGGCCATTCCGCGGGTCACTGGGATAGCCCAAGAGGGATGATCCCGCATTATTTTTTCTAAGAGTGTTTCTTTAGAAACCACACTCAGCGTCGTTAAATCATAAACGCACAAGACAGCCAGCATTTTATTAATGAACTTGAATATTGATTGCATTTCTCCAGGAAACTCCTCAGATACCACAGCGTAAAAGTCTTGAATATCATGTGAACCCCCAAGTACATTTGCGGCACAATAAGTAATAGAATCGGATAAGTCCACTTCTGCAGACAGAATATAATTCGCAACGTCCATAACGGATCCTCTCAAGAAATAATGTTTATCACTTGACATCTATTGGTTTGATATAGTTGTGTATCAGGCATTCATTTTTTGTAAATCTCCCATCTGGGAGAAGAACATATTCTATTACTCGTCACATAGTCGCAAAAAAATAAATGGACTTGGCCAAGTCTTAATTTACTCGAAGAAATCATCGGTCTCACATTCGTTATTGCTCATGGAATAATTATCAAGCATGCGGAGAAATCTATGGTTTCCCAGTCCCATCGCATAACTTTTGTCTGACTCGCGCAATGGGATCTTCATAGCATACATAATATAATTAATGTGGGCCAGAGTTGTTTTCTTGGATCTTATGGCAAATATATAGCTATTATAAGCTAGATCGAACATATAAGCTATTTCTAATAAGTTGATTGAAGGAGATACAAATGCGGCACGCATCAGCCTCTCTCGGAATAAATCATCATTGGAAACCTTCATAGCATCCGTTCGCAACAATCCTACCAGGACATCTAATGTATTGGTATTACATAGTGCCGAGCAAAGCATGGAAATTGTTATGCTTGTTGCCGGAACTAGGCCGGAGAAATCAAACTTGCAGTTTCTAGCAAAAGCCACCATGAAATTTTCCGAAAAGCTCCTTGTTGATATCCCTGTAGTAATTATTTCCCGAATAGTTTCCTCAGAGTCCTCCAGTTCGCATAAAGCTTGGGCGATGTCCGAAACATGATGTCTGAGCTTTGACATTATGAATGTAGTGACCACCGCTATGTTCCCGGGGGTCTTCATAAGAACTAATCCTCTGGCGATATACAGTGCAAGTAATGGACTCCCATTGGGGCTTTCAGCAGGGACATGTTTTATGAATTCTGTGAGTCCTCGTAAACAATTACTTCCCATCATGAAGTAGAGGGACTCAACGACTAGATCGGTAGATTCACCTTTGCGAGCCTCGAGAGATCTACGAAGATCTGCTACATTCATAACAAGTACGTTATCACGAGTGAGTGTATTGTATTGAATAACTTCAGACATTGAAAATTTATAAGGTTACGTCTGAGATTTTCAATTTTTATATAGTGAATAAAACAGCATATTTTATAGTCCTGTATAGAACATGCAAACTCGCGAAAACCACAGGAGGCTCTTATCTAGCCGTTTTAGTAATGTCGCAAAATCTGATGCAAAAGAGTCAGATCATTGCGTATTATCCCAGATAAAATATGCTGTACCTTTATTGGAGCAGACAAGTACTCGACTTGAAGAGCAAAAAAATAGTTCCCTGGATGGAAATATAGAGCTCATTGCTTCTGCGATGAACATAGATGCTCACGAGAAAGCCTTCTGGGAAAATCAGGTGCAGCAATGGGAAGAACAAACAGAATCATACTCGCAGGAAAACGAATGTGTTAAACCTCTATTTACTGTCGAAAATACATGCACAGGAACGCCACCCATACCAGCACCTGATAAACCAGATATTCTTTTGGACAGTCAAAAGAAATCTCACGACAAGACACACAAGTATGTAACTGAATCTATCGCGGACGAACAAAAGCTAGAGAGCCTGGAAAAACTAATTAAGATACCATCTGCTCAATTTGCATCAGAATATGTAAAATCATCTGAGGTGTGGAAATTTCATACCATTGGCAACATTTTATACGCATTGGACTTATCGCTCAGTTATCCCAGGATATTTACAGACATACTTGTGGCGAACTCCGACAGAGCCTTCGAAATTTCCCGGGAGGCTTGCAAAAACTTGAACTTTACAGAGACCAAACGCAAGAGCGTACCATACAACGATACGCTATATGTAGCTGGGATTTTGAAGGCGTGCGAGAACAAGAGTATTTCCCGAATATATCTCCCACTTATATTAGCCATAGGGAGTGATAAAGTTGCAAAATGTCTGGCTTTGCTTGATGACGTGTACGTGGATGAATTATCTGTTATGGCAGCATTTTCTCACGCCGGCAAAAAAGTAATGTGGCGAATCTTGGCTAAATATAGTGAACAGTCATGTGAACAAAATAACACACTGCCAGATCTTATCTGTTCAAAGATAAACTCTATTGCATGGAAGCGATCTGGAGTAAAGACTCTTCGGTTATTGTATACGCATTCATTACTCGATATAGTCAATGCCTGGGAGATGGCTACGCAAGAGAATGCTGACATGGATAAACTAGCATTCTTACTATATGAAGTTTCTGCCGGGCTAGCTCCTACTCAAGTTATACATACGGCCATTCGTAAGAACCAAATAGAGTTTCTTGGAAGGCTATATTCTCAATCCGCGATCAGGCCAGAACTAGTTGAAAAAGTCAAACAAGTTCTAAAATTGTAGAAAGGGTAACGCCAATGAGAATCACGTGTTTTTATTTTTTGGCCTGATAAAAGCATACTCACGAGGTAAAAAATAATGAGCTCACAAATCATGAATAAAGCCATGCTCTGCATGGGTAGTTTATCAACAATTCCACATGATTTATTTTTGCGCGACGTTGCCAAATTTTTAGACCCGGTGAGTTGTTGGGTTCTCCAGCAGGTTTCCCGCGCGGGAAATAAATTAGCTAGACATATTCACAAGCCCACTATATGGAAATATGCTGGTATTGACGTGAAGATTTCCGAGTTGGTCCTGTTTTCTCTGAGAAATCCAGATCATCCTTTGCGCGAAATTATCTCGCAGAAGTCCAAATACTGGAAAAACAGAAAAACCATTACGACCCGAGTAGCTCTTGGGTCAAAACTGCCCGATTTTTATGGTTTTTATACCGATCAAGTGAAAGCATTTCTTTACGTCCATATGAAAAAGTCAGGGACATATGAACTGCCAACACGGCAACGCAATGCCATGCGAGGCGATTTTTTAAACTTTTGCATGCGAGCCGATGCTGGAGAATATAGTCATTTGCTCGGATGCCATGCTGTTAACTATCAGGCTTCCAATGTTCAGCATCTAATCAACAATGTAAAAAATATATCCCGGGAAGAACTGCGAAAAGCCTTCCGGTATAATTCTAACGACATACTAAGGATCTCTGAGAAACGCAGCCGCGCTGATCTATTATGGTTCTTATCATTGAGCCGTCCTACAGATAGGCCTATCGAAGTTGAAATCCCTAGGAGTTACTGCAAAAAAAGAAAGAATGCTGTAAAGGGTCTTCTGATGGCTCACTCGCAAGGCCTAGTATTTTTGATCGAGCCACCTATACAAAATACCCCACATATCGAGGCCAAGTATATGGCTGAGTGCATCATATTCAACGATGATCTATACGCAGATGCAATATCTCGCGGATATGTCGTGAACATAGATTCTATTATCTATTATGAAAACCCATATTCTAGAATACCTAAAAATGTAGACTATATCGTTGAAACCATATCTCAAGCATGGGATCGTCGCATTATGTCTCTTGAAAGACCATGTGTATATATGGCGTCTATACTTAGCGAAGATGGGCGCCTGCGAGAAGCAATATCTCGGGCAAACTATCAAGTCAACTCAAAGTTACACTTTTTAGCTGGGGACGTCACAGATCCTAGCATATACGATGATCTTACACATATAGACTTGATATGTTTTGCTCAACGATTACAAATACAGGACCTATCCGCGCTGGAAACCATTCTGCTTGCTAAACAAAGAGGCACAACAAATGAACTATTTTCCGCAAAGGATTTAGAATCACTTATGATGCTCGAATCCAGATTACTTGAACTGGCCTTTCGTATTTATGGAAAATACTTACAGAATTTCACAGTTCAAGAACATGTTCCAGTGAAGAACGCAAAAGTCTTTTGGGATCATCAAATAAGAACTAAGCATCAGTAGGTGCCTGATCGGGATATGTCCCGTATATATTTTTTTCAAAAAAATTGAATCCGGGCTCAATAACTCATCAAACAGTCAAAGTATGGAATCTTCGCAAATCGTTGATGATATTGTTGTTTGTAATCGCCGAGAGCTTATATTTTCCAACATGAGCGCCGCTAGGAAATGGGCCACACGGGAAGAGGCCAGAGAACTAATGACTGAGCAACATTCTAACACGTTGGACCTCTATACGATTCTTGATTTCTGGGACAAAGAGTACATTGATGATTTCCAAGAAGCTATGGAACTAGTCAAGAATCCAGGAGTCAAACTGCATTATGAGAAACGGTTTTTCTCGTTATTCAAAACACACTTTGAGATTATCTTGGATTGCCCAAGGGGTTGCTGGGAGTTTGCCAATATCCCAAAGATGACCACAAAAATAGGAGATATGATATTTGGCGCGATTTCTCATAAATCATTTAGCCAACCTCGGCGTAAATTGCTTATCCGTCATTTGTTGAAACTCAAGACAAATTTAGACGAGCCGGATAGCTCCTGGGATGTATATCCTAAATATGATCGAGTCATAGATATTTACTACAGACAAATAGCCAAATTGTGTACGGAAAAACAACTATGTCAACTCATGCGGAATGTAACAATTATATGTAGTGCAACAAATCCGTTCACGCTCAAGACAAAAGTCTGCGCGATATTGCGGGCAACAGGAAAACTAAGCTAGATCGCGAGCACTTAATGCTGCTGAGCCAGTTTCTTAATTTTTTTTCAAAAAATTGAATCCGATCCAAACAACCATTCACCTACAAATGATCAAGATTGGCTTTGCTGAAGAAAACGTCGAAGACGCGATTATAAACACGATGTATGATGATATTCTCATGCAGGTGTTTGCCGCGACTTACCGTACAGGATGCGCTAGGCTTATACTTGCTCGAGTATGTAAACGATGGAATAACCTGATTGTTCGTACTAAGACTCAAGATAAATACACATGGTTCTCAGAATTTGAACGCGACCATACGCCCAAACATTGTCGTAAATGGAATGCCATCGCGGATGCCGTTGAACCAAACTTCCGAGGAAAATCTATGAAGAGACTTGCCCGGGAAGCATTCCAAGTATCTCAAAAAGTTCTGTTTCGGGAAAGTCCATATCCTGAAGTCCTTCTTTGGCTAAGACAAGAACTACCTAGCAATGTCAGAATATATGTGTATATATCCACACCTCAAGATATTCACTATGTGTACAATACGGCATCAAAATATTACCAGATCCCAATATGCGACTATACGATTCTAGGAAAACCTACGTGCGAGAATTTGAGTTGGAAAAGACATGTTCAATTACACGTAGAGCAAGTTGATGGAATATATGCTTTGGAATGCATGTTCAGACATCATATTGCGTTCGATCATGTTTACTGTTATAAGTATGATACATGTAATTGCGCGGGAAAGGGATGTACTATTAGATCGTATGTGCGCGATATCTACCCGGAAACTTATACCAAGCTGGTAGCCATAGGCTGTGTTTGATGCAAGGTGTAAAAAAATAGAAACTCCTAAGAGAAAATGTTTTTATTTTTTGTACCTCTCGATGCTTATACGGATTCGAGCGTGTATATGCCTTCACATAAGATCTCAAGCTCTATGAGTTTCCGATATAGGTCATGCCTTGGGGCGTTCGGGCAGCTCGGCGCAAGTATTGTCTCTCCGGTGGAATGTACTAGAGAAATGTATTCGCACACATTATTCTTTGCGATCACATATATTTTTGTCCTTGCATCTCTCGAAAACTCATCAGGAATCCCATGGGAATCTAGAACAGAGCGAATCTTAGTAGCAGCCGGGCGCTTAATTATGTCTGGTTTTGCGAATATGTTTGTGTCCCATCGAGAAGTCATTTTTATCATGGTAAAGAACTCATTCAGTTTTTTGCTTGAGTTGACCATAGGTAGGCGCCTAATGAATATATGTGATTGTCCGAGCTGAGTCCGCTGATAACTCATCCCTTATTTTTTGTATTCGCGCAAGAATGTCATCAAGAACTTTTACATCTCGGTAGTAGTCACATTTATGGTCTTTATCAGAGCCAACAATGTGTGGTAACGAATAGTATATGTGCTGGTTATTCCGCACTAGCTCGAAGTATTCTGTGGCGTTATGTAGAAATTCTGGGTCTCTGGTGGCGATGGCGGCAACACATAGTTTCTCCCAGGACATAGCTGAATATATAACTAAGGCCTGGTCAGGCACGTCTAAAAATGATTGTATCTTACGAAATAACATACACATGTATACTCGCGCAAGCAGTACAAATAACTTGGCACAAATCCCTCTAGGAGTCCAAGAGGCCATTATGGATGCCGCAAGAAGCGCAGCCTATTCACTAGGATTATATGATATGATAGGTGAAGCCGGCATAGTCTCTGGGATATTTGCGGATACCCTACCGATCTTTGATAACATTTCAGCCAGACATTATTTACTAGAATCTTATGTGATTGCTCACGGTCCATATGCTAGAAACATATTACCGCAACTCCCTCAAGAGACACAAGAGGAAGTCCTAAAATATTTTCCTCGCCGGGATATTCTGTGGTATTTACGTTTCGCAGAGACCCCCAAGTCGGCTGCCAGGATACCATCTACTCTAAGACGCTTAGTGTTAGCATATGTTAGTGAGAATCTAGAAGAAGCTATTTGTAACTATACAGGTAAGCTACTTGTGCTTGCATATTTGCACTTTGCTGAGGCTCCACACACTATCGCAGGGCTCTCTGCAATATATTACCAACGCAGACGTATTCGGACTGTGGCGGCTCCAGTAACATACTTGGCTGGGATTGCCGCTGAATCATTTGGACTACCAGTAGGAGATTGTTCATCATTGCGACAACCATACAGGTACATAATTGCATCCAAAAACGCAGCCTTTCTAGAATCTCCTAAGGACTTTGCTCTATTGTTAGTAACAAATCCCGAAGGTTTCGCTTCACTGGAAAAAATTGGAAAGATAACATTATCGAGACTTTCTCGGGCAAGTACCCGTGTGCAAGTCGAAACTGCACTGGCCCTCCCGCAACACCGAGCCAGATATGTTTTGAATACACTGGGAAACGCAGAGGAAACCGAGATGTCCGAAGATGATGCGGAAAGAATATTTGCTCTTATTCACGACGAAAAAATAAATGATTCTGTACGAGAAGATGTCTTGAAATTCCTCAAGTACGATTAAGCCATTCAAATCATGGTGTTTATTTTTTGATTGCGTGCTTGACCGCTCTACGGAAACTATCAATATTATAATATGCTAGCGCGAATGCTCCAAATATAATCCCCGCCATAGGGTAAAATAGCAAAAGTATAATCACTATCACTAATAGGACTAGCCGTTTTGACATATTTATATAGTACGGTCAGGCAGTTTTGACACGTGCCAATAATAAACAGCCGCACCAAAAGTAAAAATAATGGCTCCGTCAATTAGCAAAGTTGTATACCCGCCACCGGAATGTAGGATATTAGTCGCACTGAACCAGAATATGCCTAATATAAGCAAAAGCATCATAACTCCAAAGATCAGAGATTCGACAATATAGTTCATTACACGTATATGTCAACGCGACAAGAGAATCAACTATAAATATAGTAAAATCCTGCGAAGATTACAACAGGTGCTAGGTTCATCACTATAGGGTTCGGGTTAAGGCCAATCAGCGAGCCGCCATTCATAGACCCCTGGAAAGCATACGAAATGATGATTATCAGAAGCAAAGCAAATAATGTATATGTTACCAAGGTGAATCCGTAGATGAAACTTTTCTTCAGTTTGGTCTTTTGATCAGGCGTCATATTATATATTTGTCCGAACAAAGTAAATGCCCTGCGCGGTATAAATTGTAAAAATGATGACCATGTGTAATAACTGATAAAAATCAGATGCCAGCTAATTTCTTAAGTCTCGCTCGCATATTTTTAGGAATCGCTGGGTTCCTAGCAGGAGCCTATTTAATGACAGCCCGCGCAGGATACTTGGACGAGAATGAAGCATTCATTAAGCCAGTTTCAATAGCTTTGTTAGGTATGATCTCAACAAGTTTCCTATGGGGTATGAGTTGCGCATGTGTATCATTGTTTACTCGCCGGGACGAAGGTGTATCTCATGATAGCCCTAATGAGGAGCTAGGAGATATCCTATGCTAAGTGAATAATTTGTATGTGATATCCATACGGAGATAAAAAAGAGAAACATGCCCGAGCATGAGGTTTATTTTTTGGATGCGTTCATTCCATTGGCTTTCCGCCATGCCGCAATTTTTCCAGAATCTTTATAGAATTTTATATTCTTAGCATGGGGGTATATTCGGGATCCTCGTAGTATTGCCTCGAGCAATACTACATCATCTCTACGGTACGCCAGCTGAACCAAGTCAGACTTCTCATCGGCAGTTAACTTAGGGTTATTCGAGTATAACGCGGGAATGATTGCATCGACGAATGTCTGAGCCTTAGGTCCCATAGCTGGTCTACTTGTCCGGGCAGCTATGTGTTTCCTCAGGGATTCAAATGAAGTATCTTCGACATCTGTTTTTGGGGCAGCTAAAGTGATTCCTGAGAGTTTAAGTTTTTTGAGTTGTGTGCTAGTGTACCCAACGCTAGAAATTTGGGCGCATTCATTAACTATCTCTTCGGCAAATTTATCATGATTGTACGTGCTAGATAAGGCACATTTAATAGCTAGTTGGCATGTTTGCTCAAGTGTGATAGAGCCAATCATAAGATATACGCCGCAAGTTTTTCTCCAATTATTCAGAGACACTTGATAGTGTGAAGCGCCCAAGATATGTAATATGTCTGGTACTTCCCGGCCAAGCAATATGAGCGAAGATACGAAGTCCTTATCAGATAAGTACAATGTAGATGACAACAAGGATTTGATGTCATCTTGCGCACGCGGGTAAAACTCCAGTAAGAATTTTATTTTAGGCCAATCGCGTGTTTTAATGATCGGTATCATTTTTGGGTCCCAATGAGAGTCAGCAAACATAGTCGAGCAATCACCTTGGTAATAAGTATTAATGTATTGTATTATCATTGCGTACTCGCCATACTGTAGTATGGCAGCGTTAAGAGTTTTTAAGCTCATTTTACGACACCACTTGAAAATCTTTGGGGATCTTTTCAGATATCTCATTTCTTCTGGTTGTATATGCGATAAGATCCCAGAGAATCTCCAGGCTGCGGCCTCATACCAGCCATAATATTTCGCAGTGACAAAATATGTGGAGTTACGCGAACCTCCAGAGTTTTCCATAAACATTCCTCGCTTAGCCGCGACAAAATGAATTTTTTGCGATTGGTTATCACATCTAAGGATATTAGGCATATCCTTAGGAATCCATTTGATCTTTGCGCTTACGAGTAGCTTCGTGATATCAGTGAGAATATCTTCGGCGGGGTAATCGCTCCAGCGAGTTAATTTGAATCCATCAATAATAAGCATTTCAATCCTTTCCGCATTGAACTTGTACAAATAGTCCTGCGAGCTCGCCACGGGATATTCAGTTTTTGATAACCCTCCTATTAATTCCATGCCTAAAATGCACGTCATACCCATAGATCTACGTGTAGCTTTACTGGCATTCCGCGCTATCTCGACGAATACGTCTGAGTTAATTTGTACTTGCATAATGAATGATTATTATTATTATCATATCGTGACACATTCATTTTTTACAGGAGGTGAAAAAAATGATATAGCTGTGTGTAACTGTAACAAGTTTCTACCGCAATGAAGAGACGGAACACTATAATTAAGATACAGGCCCTCGAAGATACACAGTTACTATACGATACTATATCCGTTATGTTAACAGCCGGCTATATCAGCAAAATAGATACACTATCACTTGCTTGCACATGTACGAGTCTTAGCACGGTACAACCTAATGATCCTCTAGAACTAGCAAAGATAAGCTTGGCTAATAATAATGAAACCGCTGCCACTTATTTCCTATCAATTCTTCGAAATTCCCAGAATCTCGACATAAGGCCCGAGCAACTTAGAATTTCTAGCGGTCTTGACTTGAAAAGAAAGAAATCACACGCTAGAACGAATATAGATCATAGTAAGAACTTGCCCGTGAGAGTCATCATATTTTAAGCACGGAAGAAAGATGAGAATTTATCTTTTTTATAGTTATTAGGTGATTTGTTTACATACAGTGGTAATGTCTACGAAAACATATCTAGAGGTCCCCTATGCGGAAAGAGAAGCCGCTAAGAAACTAGGAGCTCGATGGGATCCTGCGGCAAAGAAATGGTATATATGTGAATCCGCCCGAGGATACAAAGAGGCTGTGTCTCAGTATCCAGACAAGCCACCTATACTATATCTTATTGGAGAGGTTAGACCATCTGGGACCCCTGCGCTCTCGCCAGATCCAACGCCAATAACATGTAAAAGTCTCCGATCTAATATCGCTCCCGCCGATTGGGATCGGCTAAGAAAGTTTGTCCGAGAACGCGCTGGGAATCTATGTGAATACTGTGCGGCCTCCGGAACTCTATACGTCCACGACAAGTACACGTATGACACATCTACCAGAACGAGAAAACTAGTCAGACTTCTGGCAGTTTGTAGTGATTGCCGGGAAGCACTGGGAGCATGTAGGTATCCTGCTAGAAATACAGGCCTATCGTCAGCGGCACTTGGGCAACTCATAAAAGTCAATAAGTGGTCCGTCGAGCAAACCAATCAGGCATATAAAACGGCTCTAGAATCACTACAGGATCCCGTTTCCTGTACTTTACCCTGGTCTGATGATTTTTCTATCCTTGTTGGAGTCGTTCAAGTCAAGTGAGCGACATAAATTCCACATATTTTTTGTGAGAACCTTCGAGGAAAATACATAAATGCTCGAATATTATTTCCCGAATGGAAGACATGATCCAAGAGATTGCTGGATGGCTAGATCGGCCAGGATTTGTCGCATTAGCTATGGCCTCCCGTGGCCTACATGAGATGCTCCGCGGGAAAAACTTCAAAAAGTTTGACACATCCTGGCTAGTCTTATGTGCTTCTAGTGATTATGTGAATCTACTCTATGAGCTCAGTGCGTTCGACATATCATGTGTGGCGCCCATATGTAAAACTCCCGGCACGCACATATACCGCCCACATCTTTCCAATAAGTTCCTAAGGGGATTTTCTCGCTGCGACTCAACACAGGTATGTCTTGTGGCTGCAGTCATGGGGGCTCCAAGAATGACAAAAAAAGCTATTGCTTCTGGGGCGTTAGTAGATAGCACTATTGTGCGAGCCGCGCTAGAAAGTAAACATCTCAAGACACTCAAAATAGTTCTAGCGGCTACTAAGAGCACTCTCAAAGATTATACTTTTGCCGTAGTGGCCACAGATGGACTCCTATGGATCCCAAAAGAGATGTTAACCGGGGTCCATAGGAGAATTATGAAATCCTTTCCATATTCTCTACTGCAGAGCTGTCAATCTATCGCCACGCTCGAAGAGTTAAACCGCCTGGGCGCTGTGCCTCCCCGAGAATATATATCGGCTACTGAGCTCAGCCGCGGCGTACTTTGTGAGTTAATATTGACCGGTGAGAAAGTCCCAGTAAATCAAACACAACTCCTCGAGGCTATCGAGTTCTCACTGGCTCGGAATATTATTAATCTCGAGGAAAGCCTCCAAGTATTCTTGGGTGTACATAGGTTGGAGCCGCCAACTACATGTGACGCACTAGAGTACCTACGAGTAATATCCAAGCACGCCAATATCTCCTCGGAACATCCTATTGTGAATAAATTAACCTCTGTGGTACAAGGCGATCTGTCCAAAGATTGGAAGTAAAAAATTGAATGATAAAGATGTAGCATACAAATCATCTCATTTTTACAAGAGTTATCATGGAAGCAAGCTTTGTGATTATTAATGAACAAGCCTTTACCCCAAGCATGATTGGCATCCCAGCGCGGTCAGGCTTCAATACATCTAAGCAGGCTCTAGAGAATCTAAAGAGCCTAGCCGGAGAAGTTGCCATGTCCATCATAGAATCTCATAAAAATGCATACATTGCCGGAGGCCTAGTTGAGAAAGCGCTTAATACACAGCCGCACATCTTAGAAAAGTTCTCTGATGTGGACATCTTCATCACTGGGGAACCCGAAGAGCGCGCAAAGACATTTGAGTCAATCATGCGATCTCTTCCAGAGGACTGTTACTTTTCCTTCCGCCGCGGAGCTGTAGATGTGTACCGGGCCAACTCCAGAGTAATTCAACTGGTATCGCTGAATGGCTGTACAAACATAATCGATATACTGAGAAGCTTTGATTTTACACATATTCAAGTAGCTTATGGTGACGGCAAGTTCATCATTCTTGCTGCTGCCGAACAGGCAATACGAACTGGCTCATCTAGCATAACAAGATTTAGCGCCACAGCAAATCGAGCTATAAAAACTCTCATGTCCGGGTATGAAGTGACAAATATACGGTCATCATTCACTGAAACAAAGGTCAAAAAAGTAGAGGCTGCCATTGCAAACCCACTGGAGAACGCCGACACATATGCTTATTCAATAGGCTCCTTTCCGATACCAGAAATTACATTGCCTGGCCCGATCAAGACAATTTATATGCTCAAGATGATCCGCGCACAGACTCCGGCATCAAACATAGTAACTTATAACCGCGAGGAAGTTATTTCTATGTTCACCCCCGGGATTGTCTTCGACGCCTCGAGGCAGTTTTCAGATCTCGAGACATCCTCACGAGGAGCAAATGTTACAAATACCACAACGCAGGAAATAGCAACGGATGCACATTCACGGGAAGGGAATGAACCAGAGATGGAACCTGAATACATGGAGAAGAACGCCGAGCAAACCTCCATAGATATTCTCAAGCAAGATTCAATGCAACTTCAGCCTCCCGAGCTGACAATAGATAATTACTTTGCTCCGACAAAGGCACAATCCTCGGAAGAACCTCATGTGCAAGAACACGCTGAAATCAAAGAGGTGCCAGATGAACCACTATCGCTTGTGACCCCCACAGAGACGCCAAGCGAACCATCATCACAACAAGTCCCCGGGATAAATGCTTACTTTAACCCGAACCATAAAAACAGGATTGGGGCCGATGGTAAAGTCTTACCGCTTGAGTGTGGATGTGAGGATTATACATCTTGTACACATAAGACAACTTCAAAGGATCGCGTTCAAGCCCAGCCTAAAATCAACCCTCTAGAAACATTCGTTCCTAATTTAGGGATGCTTGTTCAAACACATCAGACCGAATATATTTGTGAGGTCTGCGGAGGCAAATACTATGATGCGGAAGAAGGGTGTACGCCATGTTATCTCAACCGCATAATCCAAGCCCGACGTGCCAAGATGCACGCAACAAAAAAGTAATAGACTGACTCATCTTGTCAGCATTTTATATTTTTTGCCGATATGATGGTAAAGTCAGAATCTTCTATCATGGCTAGCTGTGCCGGCTTTATTGAATGTGGGCCTGTCCCGGCAGCGATAGTGATATTTCTGGGATTCGCTGCTACGCTCGGATGTATAGGAATGTTATTATATGTTTGTACAATTATACTTGTCGGGATATTCCGCGTATACTTGCTTGTATATTCTATGATCTACCAGGTATTTCGCTGGTTCGCATATGCTATAACAGATTGTTTTACGTCAAGCCGAGTTCCGTCAGAACCATTCCTTGCGCATACCAGCATGGTAGACACTGACTCTGATATAGAACTAGGAACTACACTGAGTGTCAATTGATCGTACAAAAAACAAACGCGTATATTTTTGTTTTTTTGTTTTGTGTATAGTTTTTCACTAAGATTTCTTATGACTGATCTTCTCCGAGGATGTTGTTGTATGTATTGACAACGACTTCCGGGGAGATTGCCGCGAGAGTTCCTCCAAGTATAGGCTCATGAGTATAAGCACTGAGCAAATACTTGGATGCTATTTTCTCTCGAGATTCCTTAGAACATACTATACGTGCTTCCAGCGATTCGTTTCTCAGTTTTTCCATATAGGCTTCTCGCTTCTTGCGAGCGGCTTCCTTGTCGAGGGCGGGAATAACAGGGAAATATCTTTGGCTCATTGTTGATCAATGAATTAATCAGTTATGTTTCTGTCTATCAGTTTTTACAGGGCTAAAACTGATTTCCTAGCACGTAACCGTGTAAGCTCGATTCTAGCGTAAAAAGGATTAACCCCCGCAAGATGCAACGTCAAACAGCAACTAGCAAGTTTACCCCAACTAAATACTACATACCAGCCCCTATAAGAGAAAAGTCTGCAGAAATCGTGTCAAAATATAAGAATGAAGAAGTTGTTTTAATGGTGGAAGCCTCACGGGAAACTAGACTGGCAAAAGATCAATTATTCAAATTATTAATGCGTATGAATGATACATGTAAAATAATTAGTGTTCATGTGCAGCTTTATCACATGTCGAAAAGTCCGAACGCTCGCTTAAATGCGAAGCTTAACGTAGAAAAACACATAGAAGAATTAGGAAATATGTTATTATGTGTGTCCCCTACATGGGATAATGTATTAATGCGATTCACTGAGACCATTGTTCACGTCGAAAACATAATTAAATTCCGTAAGCAAGTGGGTAGTTTAGTTTGGCAATATCATTATGATGAAGTAGTTAAGAAACATAACTTTGCAATCAATATCTATGAACAGCACTTAAAATATCTACAATCACAAGTAGAACAGATATACAACATGGACTTCTCCGGTTATTGGAATTGTTATAATGACGCAGCGACTCTTTCGCGCGAGTTCTCTAAGAAGAGCAAGATATATGCCTTACCCGAGGCTCATCTTGATATTCTGAAGAACCGCATGTCCGCCGATTACCGCATATTTAGCTGGGCCTCAGAGAAATATGAATCATTGCAGCCAGCAACTGTGGAAGAATATGTTGAATGCCTGTCCTAAAAATTAGGCACCTAGTTAGAACATAATAATAATAGCAAAAATATAAAAAACACAAAAAATTATAAAACAAAAAAATACAAAAAAAATATTCGTATTTTTTATGTACCTCTATCGATGAGCCTCGTGTATAAATTCACATAGCTTTGTCCAAATTACCATTTGTTTCTTCGATCGCCCGAAGTTTATTTTTTGTATTCCAGCGGTAGCAAGTTCGGACTCTCCAATATCTTATAAGGAGCCCAAGAGGAGTTCGACCACCAGCGACTATCTGGTCCGTGGCACTCCAAGCAGCACCACATAATTCCAATGCGGCAAGAACGTGCCAGTGGGAACATCTTATAGCCCGAGCTTTGACTGCGGACATTGCATTGTTATATCGGGAGCGACGATGTTTTTTATCTACATCCGATGTAGATAAGTATATGCCGTGACAAGCATCCCAGCATGGATTAATACTTCTGTGTCCAAACCCAGAAAATATAGCCCTAGAAAGGATTTTCAACTCGGCCGACCCAGGAGTAAATTTGAGAGACTCTCCAAGTATATTTGTTTCGGCTTGGCCTATATATTCGGCAAATATAACATCGACACTATCACATGTGATCATATTCGTACCAACGTCCGAGCAAGAAAGTGTTTCTCCCAAGTATGATTCCGCATATGTGGCCGCTCTCGGATATACTTCATGTATATGTGTCGCCAGTCCAGGGGGAGCACACTGTAAAATGCTAGCCAATCCTAGTGTGTCAACGCGGGAGAATGATCCCGCAGTAGTATATTTACTTAGCACAAACCGGACAAATTCAGGAATATCAGCAGGGATTTTCAATGATGTGTCTACAATATGCTGTTCCTCCGAGGTGTACCTGGGGAAAACCCCAGGGGCCATTTCTTCACGAAGCTCTTTTGCCTCGTCATCACTGAGACGAATAACAGGCTCCATTTTTATAGGTGCGCGAGTAGATATCATTTTTTGCGGGAAGCCGGAATGAAATAATCCCATACCAGGTATATCTCTGATGCCACGAAGGGCCACAAATAAGGACATTATTTTTCAAGACCACCCGGAGTTTCGTCCAAACTTGACACCGCGAGAGATCTTTAAAATGGGATCTTTCGGTGGTACTTATTGGCGACCAATTTATTCACACGTGTCTCGCAAATCCTATAAGAATCCACGTAAAGAATTTCCTGCTTCTTGGTGGTCAGGTATCCCGGTGAGTCATTTAGATTCGGATTTCGAAGATTATGATGTGTCTGTTAACAAATATGGTGTCCGCGTAGGAACCACATTAGCTTTTTGGGAGTCTAAAAATTGGATCCGAGAGCAGGACCCGTACGGCTGGGTTCAGTGGTATTGTAGATTCTATCGAGGTCGCCGATCGCCTGATGATGCAAGACAAATCTCACGATGGCTAAAGACTGCCGGGCCAAATAGCAGATTTCGCTTGGCGCTAGCTAATCGCTGTGTCCGAGCGATGAAATCCCAGAAAATATCAGCCGCATCAGCCGCTTCTGATTTTGAAATATCTCCTCGAGTCCGACAGACACTCCAGCATTGGGCGGTCAAATTAAGAGCCTCGGATGTGTCCCACGCGGCAAGCAAAAAATAAAATCTCATCATGATATTCGGTTATGATGGCAATTCAACACGTCGGAGGGTGCTCCTAGATTACTTACAAAGGAACCCTAGATTATTTACAAGGGCCACAAAGGAATCCATCTGATCCTTGGCCGCTCGTGTTACCACACATGAAGCCCCGTTTGGATTAACCTGACAACACCATGATGTTGAATTAATTTCAGCCCGAGTTTCACGCATATCTGAGTAACCTATATATTTATCTTCTACACAGGCTACAGTATATGCGCCTTCTGCCCAATTTCTCTCAGGCGGGTCAAACATAAGTATCCGTTCTACTATACGGGAATTTCCCAGCATAACGCCTGCGGCCAGAGCGGGCTCAAGAATCTCTGGCACATGTTTAGCTATCTCGGCGAGTATATGTGCTCCAACATCTCCGCGGGACAAACAACAAACTAGCAAAATAGCAGGAATGTCTAATGCATCCAGGGCATTCTTGAGGAATTGCTCACATGTTTTTTTGGCATCGTCGCTCGGGTCTTTGTTGGCGACAAGCGCATCATTAATTTCCCCGAGGGCTGCTATTATCTTTCTAGCAGATAGTGACTGTCGAGCGTAGTTCATTTATAAGTTGACACGACATCATTCATTTTTTATACAACGACTATTTTCTCGGGCGGCATTCTATAAATTCTCCCAGTATGGACTACACACATGTGCTCAAATATACATTGTTGATCATTATCATCTTCGCGTTCTTACATATAGCCGCCATGCAACTGGCCCCAGACTGGTCCATGGGTCATGCTGGGATATTCACCGGAGTAGCAGTGGCCGCTCTATTAGGACTGGCCGCCGAGCAAACAATGATGATATAAAAATTGATTTTCCGACATCTAATCTAGTACCGACCAATTATGTCAAACCAACAACAAACTACCTTTGCCCAGATGTTCGAAGCTCATTCCCGCAACGAATATGCCCCACGTGCAATCATCACGGCAGATAACATCCAATGGTGTTATCGTGTAGACCCCCGTGAGATTAGTGAACAGGAAGCATTTCGGTTAATCTCTCAGGGATTAGCAGGCATGTTCGAAGGCCAGCTATACTTTACCCCAGATGATGAAATGAACCAGGACATGTATAAGGATGTGTTGAAATACGGAAGATTTGAAAATGTGCCGGAACTACATGATGTCGATTACCTAATAGGATTGTTCATTGAGGATCAAGATGTGGACTTTCTGAAAGATTTACCAATGAGACGTAAACTCTACTTGGCCAGGAATCTCAGTGATGATCAGGCCATCAACTTTCTGGAAATCCCAGATATAAGTGATGTTTGAAGATGAAAATGAAGATGGAAACAATATATTGTTTTTTGTACCGCGCAAGAAAGTGGTTCACTTGAATAAAATTGATACGAACATGACACATACGCAATAAACATAACTATGGAAATAGAGCCTGAAAATAAATTCTATTTGACTTGTTTGTTTGGGGTTTACTATCCGAAAGAGATAAACAGTCTAGTCTTGGATGCTTTGACGGAATCGCAGAAATATATTAAGCTAGCTCATCGTAAGAAAATGAACATTCCCGATACAAATGAAAAAATAACAATTGAGCCGGCCGGCTCAATGATGGTCCTGGCCATATCTAGTTTCACTGAGTCTTCTCCAGGAGTCTCAGAGACGTCCGAGATTACATATGGGTTTACTCGAGATGATGTTGAGTCCACGTATGAGACTGCCGACCAAGTCATAGAATTTATGGAAGCGCTCAAAGAATATTTGTTCGAAGTAATTACGACAAAGTCCACCGGAATCTTAGCGGAACAAATAAACTTTGGCTGGAGAGTGCGAGTCGATTATCGAGTGTAAAAGACATGGTCGTGGTTGTGCTCACGAGTTTTATTTTTTGGAGTCAGTGATTTTCGGCACCATTCCTATGCCTGCCATCCATGCATTAGTTACCCGTACGGCACTCAGACCTTGTGTAAGTATCTTTTCTGTTTGCTCAGGGCTCATCCGAGCAGCCAAAGGGATAGCAAGCCCGCGCTCGGCGTCGGTCATGTGAACCACTTGTTTAGCAGATTCAGCATATTTTGGCCCGAAGATATGCTCAGCCTCAGCCAAGACATCTTCCTCCGGGGATTTTTTGAGTCTCCTAGAGATGAAGCTGGTCATAGCTGGATTCTCAATAAGTGACACTAGTTTGTTGCGGTTGGTCTGAATGATTTGTTTTTGATCTTCAGTGACGTCATCTCGGCTAAGCAAATCATAATATGTCTTGGATATTTCTGCTAGCCGCCTAGACTTATATCCAGACAGGCCTGTTCCGCGTGACCACTCAATGCTTTCTTTAGCAAGCGCGCCATTCAGCCCGGAATACTCTGAGAATATTTGAGCTATGAAACTGGCAACAAACGCCGATGCCGCCGTGCCGGTATAGTTGGGTGCTGTATTTGTTGAACTGTCTCCTGCTGCGCTAGTAGACCAACCAGCTTTAGTAAACACATACAGAATAACTATGGCTGCCACGGCAGCAATTGCAGAAATGATCGCCGCATCCCGCAAGGTTATTTTGAGAGGCTTAATGCTCTTAGTCTTGATCCAACTGGAAGATGAAAGCATACTATATTGGCCTATTTATAATTTTGTCATTTCCCGCAAGAATCTTTACCGGTATGGTATTACTCTGTTGTCATGTCCGATACTATCGCATACGCTTTGTTGGCAGTAGTTTATTTGTTATTTGCTCTCAAGAATGGAAAACTAGACGCAACGTCCATTTTATATCTTGCCGCAGCCGGGGCATACATTGTTATTTATAAGTCTCATTTGAACCAACATGAGACCTTTACTGGGGCTAGAGGTTGGTAAAAACAACACAAGAGCCCATTTGAGCCTGAATCGCTCATAAAAAATGAATTTTTTTACAGTTATAATATCAAGTTTGCCTTTTATACCTTGTAGAAATCATGTCCGAAAAGTTTACACTATTTGATTACGTCAAAGACGACTCAGACGCACAGGATGGGTTTACTTTGAGCGATCATTGCGTCGGAGCTGCGGATACGACAATATATAATACTGAAGAAGCTGATAAAGAACCCCGAGAGATTGACCCGACTCTGGATACACGATCCATGATGCTCCTGCTTTTCCGCGAGATCACCAAAGGCCCTAATGAGGGTGCCGAGCATGGCCTCGCTCGGAATCATATCCGATCAATGAACGCCCTGTACAAGGTAGGTATTACTCAAATCTTCGAGAGACAGTTCGAAATTACAAACACGTTTGTCAATGAGAGGACTCAGACTGAAGAAGACCGCAGTATCGGCAATGGAAATATTAGCTTTGATGTTAAGATTTCAAAAGTCCGATTGTCTTCACCAACAACTAAATTATATCAATCCAGCCGGGATAGCCCACAACTTCCCGGAGGTGCGCGGGAAAACATAAGTACATATTCCTGCCTGATCCATGCAGATGCAACAATTAATGTCTCTGCAACAAAGGCCACTGGCGGCACCATAACACAAACTGCCACAATTAAGGATTTTCGTATAGCTGCCATTCCGTGCATGGTTAAAAGCGACCTCTGTAACACTCATGGTCTCACACGGGAACAGCTCGAAAAGCTAGGTGAGGATCCTGACGACATTGGAGGCTACTTTATTATTCGCGGAATGCCTTGGGCGGTAGTATGCAGTGAAAACATTCTCAACAATGAGCCGCACATTCACATCACCCGCGGCCACAATAAGGAAATATGCCGATTCAATTACTTATCTAAGCCCGGAGATTACTTCGAGAACTCCCAGGAAGTTATTGGTCGCCGATATGAAGATCATTCTATAACCATTAATGTTTCAACAAGGAAGCAAACCAAAACAGAAATCCCATTTTATATCTTATTCCGTGCAATGGGCATGACCAGCGATGAAGACATTGTCGATTGTATAGTTATGGGCGTTCATGAAAAGGATAATTTGACAAAGACTCTCATTGGAATCATTGAGAGAGCCTATGATGCGCCAGTAAAAAAGAATTATCAAGATATTCGCTACGAGACAGATCCCGTAAAGATCATCGAGCATATTAACTATACTCTAGAAACTCCTAGTCGGCTCAACGCCGCTCGCAAAGATGAGAACGCCCAAAGATACATGAACAAGAATATAACTATGATCTTTGACAGATATATTTTCCCACATATCGGCACAGAACCAAGTAAGCGCATTGAGAAACTGCGTTACTTAGGCCTGCTGATTCACAAGATGATCCTTACCTCTGAGGGAATCCTCCCGCCGACTAACAGAGACTCATATGATATTAAATCTGTCTATACTGCCGGGCCGACATTGGCCAAGGCGCTCAAGACGCAATACAATATCATGTTTGTACAAAAAATAAGAAAGGCGCTCACCAACGCGTATAAAAAAGATAGTTTTAGCTCCGTCAATCCCGCGGATGTATTCCGTGGGGCTATTCACGGGGACGAGCTAGAGAAGGGTATGATGCAAGCAATTACTAGCGGAAATAAGCAAATACATATCAAGAACGTCCAACAACCTATTAACAATCGCGTTGACTCGCAGATTATCAACTATAAGAATCCACTCTATGTTGCCAGCGTGGCCCATTTGATATCCACATCTTCTGGGGCAACAAGTAAATCAAGCGAACGAGCAGATTTCTTACGACGAGTTCATGCAGAATATACTGGATTTGTTGATCCTTTCTTCTCCGCAGAGACGGGAGATGCCGTGGGTATAAATAAGCAAGGAGCGTGTTCATGCTCATTTACTGGATTCCGTTCATCATTTATGCTTGTGGAAACAATAAGTAGCGACCCAGAAGTTTTACCATGGCATGCTATTTCCCCAACGGACATTTCCAGGAAGAGGCTGGCCACGGTCCTTGTAAATGGGCGATGCCTAGGATATTGCCCATCCGCGATAGCATTCGCTAACAAATATAGAAAGATGCGCCGCCTCGGAAGAATTGAGAGAGACACAGGTATTGCGTACCGTATTACATCGCGGGAGGTGCATTTTCGCCTAGATGTGGGAAGGCCTAAGCGACCACTTATTATAGTATATAACAACTGGAACGAGTACGTCTCCTCGAGGACTACTAGAAAAAATAATGACGGCTCAGCACAAGACAGTTCCCCTGTGCCTTTCCGCCAATGGATAGAACTTACTCGTGATCACTTGTACGGGTTAGCAAATAATACAATTACCTTGGAATCCCTAGAGTCCCAGGGTATTATAGAATATATAACTGCCGCCGAGCAATCCAATTGCTATCTAGCAATGAATCTACATGTCTTACGAGAAAATGCCAGTAACCCATTGAAGAGATTTACACATTGTGATATCGAGCAAGCCATCGTGAGCTTGTTATTGTTATCGGCTCCCTTGGGAAACAACAGCGAGCCAAATCGTGTTTGTTATTATGGTAACCATAGAAAAGGTGCCATTGGACAATCCGCTAGGTTCATGAGAAGCACGGCCAAGGGCGAATCGTTTATGCCATATGTAGATAATCCTATCGTGTCTACCTTTGCGGATGCGCTCACAACTCCTGCCGGCCAGAATTGCATGGTAGCGCTCATGGTATATGGAGCTTATAATCAAGAAGACTCGCTCACTATTAACCAGCGATCTATGGAACTAGGACTGCTTAAATGTTTCTATTCCACTATAAAATCCTCAAAACTAGAGAAAGACGAATCCTTTGGGGCTCCAGATGCAGTAAGTGCGCCCCCTAAACGAGGAGTGTCCTATGCGAACTTAGAGAATGGCTTCGCTAGGAAAGGCTCATTTGTAAAGAAAGGAGATGCCATCATTGCCAAAACTGCAGCTACGAATAAAAAGGCCATGGATTATGCCACGCAAACTGATCAAACCATTGTACATACGAGCGAAAAGCCAATGTTTGTATTTGACGTTAGGCCTAAGCTTAGGGACGGTGATGATCAAATATTTGGCCGGGTTCGCCTCATTAATACGAGAAACTTCGAGGTAGGAGATAAGGCATGTCTTACGCCAGACCACGAAGTTCTTACTAGTGTAGGATGGATTCCTATTTCCCGAGTTGGACCACAATATTTAGTGGCTACCCGCACGTGTTCGGGCGTTCTTGCCTGGGAGCACCCCTTGCGGGCATACCATTATCATCACCGCGGAGAACTCTATTCAATAGAGAGTGCCGGGGTTTCTACGGCCGTGACTTTAGATCATAAGATGCTCGTATCTGCTACACGGGACATCATCGCTGTCGCTGAGGCCACGCGCCAACCAGCCCCTATGAGGCCAGATGGTACAACACTTATTCCCGCTAGGTTACTCATAAGATACCCAGTGGCGACATACCACAGTGGGTGCATCCAAGATAAGTCAGCCCAAATATTCCCTAGGAGTATCTTGCAAGTATTGCTCTTAGGAATATCTTTCGGGAGAGTCGCCGGTCGCGTAATAGTATTCCCAGAAAAGCTACAGGTCCGAGTAGAATCCGTGGGAGCTATAACAAATACGCCGGAGTTCCCATTGGTAATTGAGTATTCTCAAACCTGCGAGAACCTAATTGAACAAGTAATTGTCTTGCCTGATTGGATTTGGAAAGCCGACTCGGCCAGTGCGGCAGCAATACTAAAATTATTATATTTGGGAGAATCGCAGAAAATCCCAGCCGGCCCCGTGTTGGCCGGTCAAATTATGACGTTGGCTCTTATATGTGGCCGATCGGCTATATATGATGAGTCCACTAGCATGTGTTCTCTAGCCTCTGGTATTACTGAGGTTCTCTCGCGCGATACAAGTATCATAGAATACAATGGGGATGTCCATTGCTTGGAAGTTCCAGGAAATGTATTTTACGTAAGGCGTGCAGGTAAACCACACTGGACTGGCAATTCCTCCAGGACGGGAAACAAAGGAATAGTTGGGAATGTGATCCCTGCTACTATGATGCCGTACACAGCACAAGGAGTTGTACCGGACATTATAGGAAACCCTCACTCTATCCCAACAAGAATGGCCATCAATCAGATAATCGAATGTGTTGCGGCTAAACTCGCCATGAAGTTTGGACATACCGTGGACGGCACCATGTTCACTGGGTTTGATGCCTGGCAACTCATAGAAAAACTCAAAGCAGCCGGGGAGCCTTTGGGTGATCTCACTGTCATGTATAACCCAGATACTGGCGAAAAAATGGACGCTGTCTTATTCGGCCCAACATTTTACCAGAGAATAGCCAAGTTCATTGATGATGAAAACTATGCTAATCGTACTGGTCCAACAAATGCCATAACTAATCAGCCTGTCTCCGGTAGAGCCAATAACGGCGCTATGAAAATAGGTGAAATGGAAAAAGATGTATTTATGACTCATGGATCCATGCATGTGTTCGGAAAGAAGTTCTATGAGGATTCTGACGGAGCGACCATTTATGTGTGTCGCCGATGTAGTCACCTAGCTATGATGAATGAGAAACATAACAGACAGATATGCGTTCATTGTGATGAGCACGCGGATATTTATGCCGTTCCCTCAAGCTGGGTGGCCAACATATTATTCAAGAAACTGGAAGGTATGAATATTGACCCTCGTATTGACTTAGCCCCACTAGTATTCCCAGCGGAGTCTAGCGGCCCTCTCTAAGCAAAACCACATAAGTTTGGCTCTCGCACAACTATTATTCTTTTTTTCGCCCTCTACTGTGAAGAGATAGATTCAAAAAAGAATAACGTGACCAAGAATAAAATACAATGGAAATATCTTGGACACAACACCCTATTGACCCTCGCGTAGCCAAGTTCATAGCGGCAAAAATTGCGTCAAGTAACTCATATTCACCATGGTCGTCCACCGGAGAAATAGAGAATTTATATGATAGTGTCTCTGGTATTCTCCCAGTAGGGCTCAAGCCCGAAATAGCCAAAGAAGTAGTATCACATATACGCTCCGTTTCGATCACAGAGGAAATTATAAAACGTCATCCTGCAGCCCGTTCAGCTGCACACTCTAAACATATTCAACGCGTCTATTCCTCCCGAGGGATTTTAGAGGCCTCACGCGCGGCCAAAGTTCCTCCTATGGGTTTGTTCAAAGAGATGATGATACTTGCTGGATATTCCGGGGAGCTAACTCTCAAAGCCATGAATAACCGAGTGAACCCAGAAGTATATTTTCAGAAGTATGACCTTGAGCAGATGAAAATAGCTTGCGAGAATGACGCATCTTGTCCGGCCCATCAGGCTTCTCGTCTTGCAATCTCTGAAGCGAACGAAAATACAGTTGTTGAGTTCTTCCGCGCGGCTAAAATACCATTTAGGACTCAAGAGCAATTAAAGGATTCCGGGATAACTGCGGCAACACCAGATATATTATTTGATTCGCCAGTGAGAATCAATGGCGTTCAATGTATCTGGCTCGATAACAAAGACTTTACGGCGCTTCCCCAAGGAAAGGTTCATGATAGCGCTATCAAACAAGCTGAACGCAATAATAGAATATATGGCCCGGGAGCTTTCTTGACTCGGGGCACATGCGTATTACACATCGGGGAATCACCTGTATTTGATACTCTCGATCTATTTACCCGTGGTGCAGATGGATTATTAGTTCCAACATCGGGAATCCAGGCTGCTATCAAACATATTGATACTCCTGAAGAATCTTTCCGCACAGAAATAGATATGCCTAAGTCACGATCAAAGTCAAAATCAAACCGGAGAAGTAACTCGCAGGGAAAATCCAGACGCTCAAAGCGAGGAGGCTCCCAACCATCTTCTCGCAGCCGCTATTCATCTAGATCCGCTAAGGCCACTGACCAGATGAGCATAACTCAGTTACAGATTATGGCAAAACAACGAGGCATCCCATTTGCTGGCCTTTCCAAACAAAAATTGATAGAACGTATTAACAAATACATAAAATGACGACTCAATGCGATACCAATATATCATTATATCGCCCGCCAAATGCCCCGCCTAGCCGAGGATGGATTCATTTGCATACTGGTTGCATGTTTGCTGGGAAGACTACGCACGGACTCGCGTACATATCCAAGTTCATCCTGGCAGGCATTTCTTGCGGGGCGATCAAATACTCCGAGGATACACGATACTCTACGACACAAATAATATCTCATGCTGGTAAGTCATGCGAAGCTCCGACACATGCATTATTGGATCTAGCAGATGTCAAAGAAATAGTTTCCAGGGAAAAATACAGAGTCCTGTTAATTGACGAGTTTCAGTTTTACTTGAATCCGCTGTCTATCGTGGAGCTTGCCCGGGATGGAGTCAAGATTATATTGACCGCACTAGATGGGGATTCCGCCGCAGAAATGTTCCCAAATGTCACAGCGATACTTCCTCATTTAGACAAAATAAAAAAACATAAGGCCATCTGTGTCTGCGGCGAGCCTGCTATTTATACCGCCCGCAGATCCTACAATGCTGACACGTATGAACAAATTGACATAGGAGGGGCTGATAAGTATGTGTCTTTATGCCGAGCCTGTAGGTATCATCAATAATCGATTCGATGATGTTTTTATTTTTTGACCTGATCGGGTCAAAGCAAATAAGATGCCGTCCACAGACACGCAGTTACTTCACGTATATAATCGAATCTCTTCTGAGCGAGTGCGTGAATGGATCATTGGTGCCACCGAGGCCGACTTGGCGGCAGCTATAGAAATAGGAGCCCCAGCCGCCATGGCGTTAGCAGAATCCCGCGAGAAAACCAAAACAGCCTTGGAGGCGGCAGCAAGAATAGTCCAAGAATGTTCTCAACTTCATCCTGGAGTCCCAACACGGGAACAAAACACACATACAAATCCATTATCTGTCATTACTAGAGAGTTTTCTTCGGCCGTGTTAGGATCCCAAGGAGAGGCAAATGTTTCAGAGATTCTTAGGAGAGAGTTCGGCCAAGAATCTATTGTCGACATGACAAAGACGGCCCGTGCAGGGGATTTCACACTGACTCATGCCGGAATATCCATACTAGTAGAAGTAAAAAACTATTCTAGTGTAGTCCCCGTGTCACAGGTATCTAAGTTTCACCGGGACATTATAGCGAGCTCCCTCACTGGGGGCATAATGGTGAGCGTTGGACATCACGGAATCACAAAGACTCCTAGAGGGTTTTCAGTTTCTTACCCGGCTGGAGAATCTAGGAGGCTAATTTGCGGATATGTGGATTCATGTGAACCTTCTGTGATTCTCGGGGGCGCCAGAATAATACTAGAAAAAGTAGCAATGGAAGAAATGCTCTCTCGTGGAGCCCGTATGGAACCTCAGCCAAGTCTAAACATATCTGAGATCTCCTCTTGCGTCCAGGCAATTTCTAGGGCTCGCTCAGAAATTCAGCAAAACCTAGGTGATATCTCAGGCAGATTAGTATCTGTGACAAATGGTCTCGTGTGCGCCGAGGCTAAACTCAGGGATGCTTGGGGTGACCTCAAAGAACAACAAGCCTCAGCAGATGTACCACCTATACTTGTCAACGCGGAACAACTGTTCGATGTCTCTAACTCTACAGGATATACAGTCTCACTTAGCAGATACACAAACGAAATCCTAGGGAATATGAAAGCAACAATAAACATCGTAGAAAAATCCGTTGCATCACATCATCGCGGTATCTCATCGAGTGCAAAAAATAAAATACCTTCCTGGAAAGTATCTGCTAGACAAGCAACGCACGTCTTGACAGGGATAATTATAAAGTTCCTAGGATCACCTGTGACTCTAATACCTAGGGATAGACTTACACCTGAACAAGTGGCCAGCGGATATTCCCAATTAGGGGATTTATTCCAAGTTGACACCCATGTACAAATACAAATGTCTAGCCGTTCGAATGCTTGGCTTGAAGAAGTTCTAAATGCTCGCGATGTGCCCTCATTTATATCAAAGGCAGGTCTTCCGGAAGCACCTGCGCGTGTCCAAAATATACCGGAGGCTATCGGATTCTTACCAGCGCCAGGGCAAAAAATAACAATACATGTCCCAGTGACACGTCGTGGAAAGTTCACTTAATCAACTCATCCAAACCGGCAGAAATGAGAGCTAATAGCATATCTTTTTTGGCCTGACGCGCAACGCTTAGCGATGCACTTTCAGCGATGCTATTAATTACGGGAGCGCTATCAACATCTTCCTTGTGTTGTTCACATGTTTGGTCAAGAGGTTTATCAAGCACCTCTTGTGTTTTTATCGGCGGTACCCAAGAAATGTCCTCGCTAGGAAATGTCGGCGCTGGTCCGCTCATAGAAAACAAATCCAATCTCCGGCTCCTATGAGACTCCCGAGAAAGAGCATCATTACTTTGTAAGCCCTCAAGTATGTCTCGAGTAAATTCTTCCATGTGAGTACTTGATATATTCTTTTTTGTCACCGCGACTCAAATTATGTAAAGCAAACATTATATAGAATCTCTCTTTTCCCGATATGTACAAAGATCTATCTCTACAAGAATTAGTCAAAGAGGCCGAACATGCCATATCATTGCATCGCGGTGTATTAATCACCGCATATATTGCCGCGGAGATATTTGCCAATAAGCACGAACTCATGCTAGGAGGAAGTGCTGGATTGGCTGGGATTTTCCAGGAACCACTAAGTGTGTCTGATTATATTTGGAGCTTTTACTGTGCTCGGCCATATCAAATCGCCAAGGAGTTCTCCGAGAATCTATTCTACCTAGGTGTGAAGAACGTATGCGTACATACTTATATCCGAGGGCAAGAGTTGAGCGTTACAATTGATGGCATTCCATATTTTCGATTCCATAGAATGTCTCTTCAGGCCAAGCCAGGCCCGAGCATTTCTGGCTGGTTCACCGGTGTCAATATATTAACTATTCCTATCGAGTTCGCTTTGGCGAAAATATATCAGTCGTTATACGACCCATCATTGTGCTTGGAATGGCCCAAGTTATTGGCTACTGAGGCTAAAATATTCGCTATGCTGGACGCAAAAAAGATAAATAATGGGCCGTTTACAAATGAGTCGCTGATTCATTTTGCTCCGGTGAAAAATAGCATACATGCTATAATAGCACTGGCTCTTTCCGGAATACTTGTGGGATTCACTACTAATTCCACAGACATTATCAGCGAGACCAAACCGGCCAAAATCAAACACATCCTCGAGAAAATATTTCGTGAGACAAAGAAGACCAAATCGCCTAACTTTATCGCAAGCAAATCTCGTGAACTAGGAATCCCTGGAGACTTTAGATTATCCCGAGATGAGTATTGGCCTACTCGCGGGAGACAGCATAAAGTGCACGTGTATAATAGCACAAGTTATGAATGCATACCCGGCATTCTAGATGAAGCAAGTGGGGTTATTGTCAGCTCGACCTGGGTGCGGCTACGATTTCAATGTCTGTATTCTAAGATTAGCCAGCGAGACAGAGATGATATTCTCGGAGGGTCTGCCAAGGACGCCTTTCCACAAGATTTATACTTTGGGACGCCAGAACTTCCAGCGGTATCCAGGAAAAAAATAACTGCAGAGGACCAATTCACGCCGGACTATTGTCCGAGCGTCGGCATCAGACCAAAGTAATAAATTTAATCTATCTCGAGGAAACAACACCAAAAAATAAGATAAGTCATGTATTGACTAATTATGCTTGGCCGAATAGTTCTTCCTCGAAGCTGTCTGGTTGCACGGTCAGTGATTCATCTGCAACAGCTTCTTCTTTCTGGATTGCAGTATTAGCGTCGTCGGCTAGTTTTTGTAAGTAATCTAGAAATCGCAAGTATCCCTCAGTGGTCTTGTCAGATAAGAACACATCTTGGACTCCTCGCTTAAGAGCCCAGAAATTCTTTGTTGCGTTCTTTTTATCTGATACAAAGGCCTCATATTTACTTTTTTGCTCATCGTTGAAGAATGATGACACAATGAAATCTGCTTGACTTTGTCCTTTACTTGTTAGGAACTTTGATGGCGCCTCAGGCTTGATTAGGGCTGGGGCTTTTGCTTTTCCCTTAGGTGCGGGTTTTGGTTTAGGTGTTGCCTTTCCACGAGTAGTAGAGCTAATCACTGGCATAATAGTTCCTATTGGCTCAGACCTAACATCGGAACCAGGAGAGAATATAGTACTACGCATAAGCGGATCGGCTACTGCGGAAATATCTTCCAGGGATACTTTGGGTGCTGGTGAGGTTTTCTTGGCCGGTGCCTTTGCTGGGGCTTTTTGATCACCTAGTACGGCAGCACGGAATGATGCCATATCTTGCGCTCTGAGAATGGTGTCTTCTTCTACAATCTTCTTTATTGCCGCGACGGTCTCATTATGTTGGGCAACCTGAGCGGTCTGAAGTTCAGCTAGTGCTTGACTTATTTCTGCGAGCTTTGCCAATACTGCATCTTTGAAGACTTTGATGTCTGCTTCAATTTGCTGGGAAGTATGCTTGGCCAGAATGTCTGATGCGGCGCTGATTCCCTCGAGGACAACCTTATCTGATACGGTGTTTTGCATACTTGTACGAATTAAGATGTTTACCTGATACTCGTTGATCATTCAATTTTTTTACCAGTAATTTTCATCGGGTAAAAAATTGAACTTTACCCAATCATACAGATAATACTTCATGTCAAGTCAACAAGAATGGACAGTCATTAAACGCGATGGTCACAATGAGCCAATTCGTTTTGACAAAATTTCTGAGAGGCTAAGGAAGATATCTGAAGGATTAAACGTGAACTATATTAAGATTTCCAAGGACGTAATCTCTCAAGGCATAGCCTCTGGCGTTACAACGACACAATTAGACATCTATGCTGCCCAGCAGGCTGCTTATAGTGCAGATGAACACCCTGATTATTCTATATTGGCCGCGCGCATCACCGGCTCGAACTTACGAAAGAATGTCCCACATAGTTTCCTAAATACTATGGAGGCCATTTGCGACAGAGTTAGACCGGACTTAATGGAGTTTATACGAGCCAATGCGGATGCTCTCAACTCCGCAATAGACTACAGCCGTAATTCTAGATTCTCATACTTGGCATATCAGATGCTAGAGTCTAAATATATGGTTCAGGGTTTAGCTTCCGCGGAACATATACGGCCAGAGGGAGTGCCTGTGGATGAACCAATAGTATATGCGTATGATGGGACCCCAATGATAATGAGAAACGGTATAGGCATCAGATTCGCTAGCAAAAAGAAGTTCACCCCAGTGGATAACCCACAACATATGTATATGCGCGTTGCTATTGCCGCTCGGGCACCGAATCTAGAAGAAGTTCTGAAAGTTTATGATAGCTTATCGAGCCAAATGTATACTCATGCAACCCCGACGCTATTCAACTCATGTATGTCCCGGGGACAGTTATTAAGCTGTTTCTTGTTATGTACCGAAGATAGCATAGAGGGTATTATGAAGAATGCCAAGGATGCGAGCATCATCAGTAAAAATAGCGGAGGCATAGGAATACATCAGACAAATATCCGTGGTGCTGGGGCGTACATTTATGGTACTTCCGGGATAACGAACGGTCTCATTAAACAGCTAGATATATATGACAAACTAGCGGCCACGTGGAATCAGGGTGGTGAAAAGCGCCCAGGTTCATTTGCCATATATTTGGAACCATGGCATTCAGACATACTAGGAATTTTGAGGAGATTCAAGCCACACGAAAGTGATACGCTCAAACAAAAATTATTCTTGGCGCTCTGGATTCCAGACTTATTCTTCAAGAAATTCTTTGCTCAAGAAGATTGGTGTCTATTCAATGATCAGACCGCTCCGGGGTTGGCAGATGTGTATGACGGGATGGAAGTCTGTACGAAATGTGAGTACTGTTATAACTGCAACTACTCTCGGGTGATGCTTGGGAAGTTTGCGGGATATGAAGGAGCCCCGGCGATACCTAATGCCAAACAGGCTACTTGCTCACATACATTTGCCCGGGTAGACGCATTCACTAGGCTTTACCACAAGTATGCCGGAGAAGGGCGTGCGATAACGGTCGTACCAGCAAAGGAAATAATGAGCTCTACTATTCTTGCCCTTCAGCAGTCTGGCGTGCCTTATTTGCTGTCTAAAGATGCCAGCAATAAACTATCCAATCAACAAAACCTAGGAACAATCAGATCATCCAATCTATGTACAGAAATTATAGAATGGTCAGGATCGATTGGCCCAGCAGGAGTTGATGCTCATGGATATATAACAGCCGCGCCTAAGTCATATGCCTGCTGTGTATTATCCAGCATAAACTTACCTAGGTTCTTCCGTGGGAAGATGCAATTTCTCCCATTGGAGCGACCGGCAACAGACACTAGGACAATTCAAGACATATTTGACTTCCCTGGGTTATATAAAGTTGTCCGCGAGATCACGCGGAGTCTCGATAACTTAATAGATACCAATAAATATCCTGTGTTCGAATGTGAAGATAACTCCAAAAAATATAGGCCAATTGGGATTGGTGTACAAGGTCTGGCCGACCTTCTATTCATGGCACAACTCCCGTTTGACTGCGAACTATCTAAGTTTCTAGATGTAGCTATAGCTGAAACTATTTACTTTGCATTCTTGTCTGAGTCTGCCCTACTTGCCCGCGAGAGGGGGGCGGCATTACATTGGGATACCTCCCCGTTAGGCCGAGGATTATTTCACTTCGAACTATATGATAAGCCGATTCCAGTGATTATTTCCGGCATGTATGACTGGGAGTCCCTGCGCGCAGAAATAACATCAACGGGCTTTCGTAATTACTTAGGCGTTGCTTATATGCCAACTGTCAGTACTAGCCAACTCCTAGGAAACAATGAATCCTTTGAGCCGTTCATGGATGTCTTCTATAAAAAAGACACATCCAGCGGGAGCTTCTTTATGATTAATGAAATCTTCCAGCGACATATGCTCGAGCTTAATCTATGGACAAAAGAGTTCCGAGAGAGACTCATCACTGCGAATGGCAACTTGGCAGTGATGAACTTACCAGCGCATATATACAATATCTATAAACCCATCTGGGACATATCTCAACGAGTTATTGTTTCCCGCGCGGCTGCTCGGGCTCCATTCATTGACCAATCTCAATCATTGAATGCCCATATGAAGAACGGAGGATCTGATTATATTCTTAGCCGCGCTACCTTTGCTTGGGAACAAGGGTTGCCGACCATATCTTATTATACCCGAGTAAAACCGACCCCTACGGTACTGAAAAATATTACTCAATCTCCTGATAAGACTTCAATGACCGAGGATGTTTCTGGACCCGTATGTAGAATGGAAGAAGGGTGCATTATGTGTAGCAGTTAGAGAAACTGGCAAAAGTCACACAACATTATTTTTTTTGTGCTTGGACATCGGCGCACCATGAAGACATATATTTTTCATGGAAGGTACAACAATCCAACAAGAGTCACACATAACTCCAGAGGAATCATCCGTACAACATGGCTCCGAGACGCAAATAGAAAAACTTCCTGAAGATACTCACACTAAATATGGCCCGGCCGAAGATGGTTCCTACTATACCCCGTATAGTCACACATTCGTATCCCGAGCAGGCAATATCATAAGTGAATGTCTCGCGGGAGCATATGCGAGTCTAGGTGAAAGAGCCCAAATAATAACTTTGTCTCCGGTAGCACCTGCGGAAGAATTTTGGACGCTGGCAGATCACCCAAGCCGGCATATAATATTCTCGGACGTATCGGCTCAAGATTCCCTCAAGGAATTCTGTGCGGGTAAAGGATTCTTATCCATTACATTTCTCGCGGGTCCGGTCTATTCTGGGGATGACTATTTAGCTCTGGAGTTTGTTCATCTGGTTCTCCCCCGAGAAGCATCACATCTGGCTGTTCGCCAGATGATTGATATGTGTATCAGGACAAAAATAACATCATGGAGTTCTCTGTTTGTGCCGGAGAATCCAAGTATTGGGCAACCATTCGGACTCAAGGACGCCCAGGATTTGATACGCGGCGTGGCATCACTAGGTATGCTTGTGCGAGAGGCCGCATGTAAGGTCGCATGTTCGCCACTTCACGCTGAGGAATATTTGAGAGATTGGGTTGCTGCCGGGAAAGCATCAGAGGCTATTTATTCCATCCTTTCTAAGAATAGCGCGAAAACAGCAAAGACCAAATACATAGAATCCAATTTCACGATCACCACATCTGAAAGCACGGGAGATATTACAACAAATACCCGCACCGGACACAGTAGGGTCATATCTGTAGTTGTTGCCGGGCTTATTCATAAAGTCCGCGAAGAAATTGCTAATAATCTTACTGAGTACAAAGAAGGACCTACAGTCATACTTACATATTTCCCCTCGAGCCAACCAGGACTCTGGGAAGTGAGGTCGGTTATACATTCACTAGGATTTGCCGGAGAGACCCCAGCAGATGTAATCAATTACCTAGAGGAAAAAAATAAAAATCATGAAATAGATGATTATTATTTGATTTCCGTCTCAGATTTGCCACATCTCATCGATGCCTTCATAGAAGCCCCGGCGGAAAATAAAGAAATTGCTTGCACCATCGAACCCACAGAGAACTTAACAATGCTACAAGATGCTGCCGAGCCTGAGGAATTAGATAGTGATTAAGCTCACATTAGAAACAGTTCTATAACCACAACTATACGTTGAAATGTCTTCTCAACAACAAGGATTACTTGCAATATTAGATCTTATAAAATCTATTGACTCCCCCTCGCGGGCAGTAAACAAAGATAAGAATGAGCTTGAAGCCGAGATCATTGCTAATCATTTGACTGATTGTATATCGTCCGGGAATGTAACAGAGATATGTACGATGAATAAGTCAGGAGCCATTAACATAAACAACATAGCTAGGGCAATTATTGCCACTCCAAAGAATGATAAAATATTACACTGGTTCGCCTCTCAATCTGTAGAACTTTCCAAATCACTAATAGTACATGCGATGCTTCAGGGTGACCGCGATAAAATCAAATATATGATTAGTGGTTGTTCCGCACAAGCCAGAGAGACAGCATTTGCTATGTGTCGGATAATAAAATCTGATATTTTGGAGTGGTTCATACAGACAATTCCGCCGGTATTCTGTTATGATATACCATCATCCAGGCAATTATGTAGTACATCCTCTGCACTTCAGTCGGAAGACGAACAATTAATAGAACAATTTTCAGGCAAATTTGGATGGCCCGCAGATGTTTCTCGGGAATTAATGTATGTCCGCCCAGATGCGCTCAAGTATTGTGTCGAGAAGGTCAAAAAAATTATGAAAAAATCATCAGAGTCTCAATAAGTATTGAGGAGCTTCAATGAACGACTAATTATTTTTTGTGGATCCTGCGCGGGGGAACCTCTCATTATAAATATATCCCGTGATACATCACAATAAGTAATGTCTACCATACGAACTTGTAATAAACCATTTTGCTCTTGTAAAAAGCCTGAAGCCGCAGAAGTTAAAAAAGACATCGGGATCCAATCAGTTATAAAATCTTTCAAAGCCAAAGACTATTCTCGAGCGGAATCAATCATATATATACTTGAACTTCCCGTGGACAAACTATGCTCGGAGATTATTAAGGCCCGGGAGGAACTGGACGTCGCTGTGTTTGAATGTATGTCTGGAGTGGGCTTGAAAATTACTAGACAGATAGTCTCTGAAATAATCCTGGCAGATTGTGTGGCTGCTATAACTCATTGGCTTCCCATGGCTGACCAAGAATGTATTTTGTTTGCTCTGGCATTGTCTCTATACTTAGGAAAGATTCCCTGTGCTGATTCGATCTTACCTCTGTTACAGCCAAGAAGACTAGCGATTAATATGCCTAAATGTTTGCGTGCTGTAAAGACCGGCACAGTGGAGGCAGTGGATGAATCCGTATGGAATATCCCGGGAGGGACAAAGCACATCGGGGCCTTACTTGATGAATCAGGTAGCCTTACACATATTCTTGTTCCGCGTGGGACGGGAGATCACTTGGAAAATGAGTTTGGAGTGCAAAAATAATCGCGGGCAGCTCTCGGGGGCGATTTTATTTTTTTTGGCCCTTGAATTCAACAAGAATAAAAAATGATTTTTAGCCATGAACCTGTATAAAATGTCTTTACTTGCACTCATGACCGAGTTAATGGAACACAATTCAACTCCCGCGGGAGGATTGGTAAATGATATTATAGCCCATCTGATGCTATCTGGTCCAAGCAGAACGCTTCTAGCCGGGACATAGATACAGATAGCGCCAGCAGTAGTTCCAACGATACACCTGACCAGATTGTATTGCCCGACTCGGATCAAGATGATGAATCCGTAAGTAAACAAGATTATTTCTTGGATGAGCTGGATAAAACAGCAGATTCTCAGGCGCAAGTAGATGCCGTCATGTATAGTTTCATCAACTTGCTCGATAGTTCGAGAGGTAAATCTAGTTCATTCTCTTCCGCGATCAAATCACTGATTCGTGATATTCTAGACTCGAAAGTTCCATTGAAAACAATCCGACGAGGCCTACACATGGCTATGATTACTCATGGGACTGACGCGCAAATAGAAACTTTCGCTCGAGAGAATGGATCCTTTCCGTACTGGACCATATCATTACTTATTATGTTGAGAGAGACACCGCTTATGCAGACACATACACTTCCAGCCTCAACACAACCTTTCTTAACTCTAGCTGAAAACCGACTGCGGGAATGTAATTGTGAAAACTGCAGGGCGTATATATTCACAGGACTTGCCATGCTAGTTTGCTTGGGGTACCGTAAAGAATTTATGCAAATCCTAGCGATCATGAAAGAAATACATTTCTCTCGCATGTTTATCCCGGACGGGTACCCAGAAACTGATACAGCGACCATACATTTACAAGCCGTAAATACGTTTCCCAGCGACGAAATCCCAGAGGAGTTTATATATGTACTCAAAGACAAAGCACACTGTCGGGCTCAAGATAAGATAATAATCTCTGTGACTTCCCATATGGAAAAAATCCTGCGCGATGCCCTGAGAGGAAAAAACATGTGAGAGCCTAAAAATTATTTTTTACAAAAAATACAGGACTCTCCTCGGTGCGAAGAGATTTTTCTAGAAATCCTCAACGAGATTAAAACTCATTGTTGATTCGGCTGATGAGGAAAATGTGTTATTATCATGCCCGGTATGATAATTAGTCTCCGGGACCTCGAAGAAATTCGAGCGGCTAGAGAGGTTAATCATATTCATAAACGGGAATGGATTATCTGCATCTTGGAAGAATGGCTTATGGTTAAACCATACAAGAACAACATTGGCTTGATTGCGCGTGTATTTCTGAAGCATATCTTCGGACATACCTTGCATAGGAGCAAATAGTGCCTCTTTGCCTAATAGTATGGCTAACGCATCCACTTCCAGGCATATTTTATGTGCTTCCTCGGCGCTCACTTGAGCATGCTTGTCCAAGATTGTATTATGTATTTTCGCCGCGCCGACAGTATGTAACCCCTCGTCTTTTGATATGAGCCGGTTAGATTCAGAGAGTCCTGGAAATTGCCCGCCAATACACACATAGTATACCACGGCGAATGCACGGGCAAATAGGACGCCTTCAATACATGCCATACGAAATAGTCTAGCTCCCAGAGATTCTTCACTAGATACACATTTCTCAATGAATGTTTTTACCGCTCGGATACCTTCATAGTGGCTCACTGCATCGAACAAGCGCTGGCGTTCCTTGGGATCCTCGACGTAAACATTAATAAGTGTGGAATAGGTTAGAGAATGTTCATTCTCTATGTGTTTCTGCTGTGCATAAAACCACTTTACTTCCGGGATATCTAACTCTCGCTCGAATCGCTCAGTTATATTAATGTTGACTAGCGTATCTGATGTCGCAAAGAATGCCAGGATCCCGGTTATCAGTTGCTTTATACCTTTCGGGGCCGCGCGGAAATGCTTGGCATCCTCGGAGTATTTTATCTGTTTATTATTCCAATGAATCGCAACGGCTTCCTCGTATATTTCATATATTTCCGGGCGCCCTATAGGTAATGCTGACAATCTAGAGTCGGCTTCAATGGGGGTATAAGATAGTCTTTGTGTTGACAGCATTTATAAACTATGTATCTTGTACTAATCAATTTTTTGTGTAGGTGCAATAATGAAGGACTATCGGATAAGACACAAAAAAATAAAATAGGCCTCACAACCCATTTACATTTCTGGGACGCCTCGGAGTTTTCTACGAATATACTCTGCAACTATTGCGTCCACGTCGGCTCGCAAGTCTTCCCCAGAGACAATAAGAATGTTTTTACCATGCCGGGACTCTTGAGCGCCAGAGAATAAACGGGCATATGCTGAGCCAGCACGGCATTGTATCTCTGGGAGTTCAAATGTCTCTTCAAGGGATCCGATGGCTTCCCGCGAGTTCAGTCTGGACATTCTTATCTGTGCTGAAGTTCCTACGAATACTGTAAGTAGTGCCTCGGGAATATTTTCTTCTCGGCGCAGAGCTTTTCTATATTCTTTAGCTTCTTCCTCAGGAGTCCCAGCACGCGATCCAGCATATGCTATTCCTGAGGCGCTCCAGCGACCTGCTATATAGTCAATTGGACTGTCGAAATATAAACGATCCAGGTGACAATTAATGTTGAATTCCACAGGGTCATCATCTCGAGAAACTCTATCCGTAGGAAACTCTATGAATGCCAATCCTAGCTCTTTTGATAGTTCATGTCCAATCGTTGTCTTCCCGGCACCATCCAAGCCCTCTAAAGCAATTTGTGGTGCTCTATATGGTGAATGAATCTGTCTAGCAAAGGGAAACTGCATATAGGTATTATAATACAATGTTAATCATTCATTTTTTGCTTATCACGCATTGGCTTTGGGAATGTACGCAAAAGTCCCATCGGGTTTTATTATGAATGCCACTACGGCAAGCATACTTGTAGAAGCTTCTACAAGTGATAGGCCGAGCTGGTCTGGCGTCGGGTTGCATATCAAGCTAGCCGTATTTAGCTTCTCCGCACAGGCGCTAGCTAATTCTGGAGATCCAGCGGCGAAGGCAGCAAACCAATGCCTGGCTTGATTTAGTAAAAATACTCTTTTACTAAACACGGCCTGAGATTCCTCTTGCGACCCTACTGGAACTACTTGATAATATCCTCTGGGCGTGATAGCCAAGGAAAATCCCACACGAACTCCAGGATGATCTTCATATCCTGGCGGAGGAGATAGCGTACATGATAAATATCCTGTTGGCTCCTGGGAAACTAATTTACCTAAGTCTTCCGCGAGCTCACTGGGCCCATCCCGAGTAAGTGTACTGATCAAATAGACCAAGCATGGCTTCTCGACCAATTCTCTTATTTTTTCCAGATACTCGTTGTGATCAGCCATTTCCTAATTATGTTTGAACTTATTGAAATGTCTTTTGATCGTGTCCTTGCTCGGACATCCAAAAAAATTGATGCCCTGTCTTAGCTGGGTCAAACAACAATGGTCCGTATATTTGACAACTTATTAGGAGACAATGGTGTTGAACAGGCCTTTCCCAATGTAAACTTGCTCGAGGGTCGCTGTGTCATACGAAAGGAAAATGGGCCGTTTATGGTCTTTGATAGTCATGATGAGTTTATTAGCTTTATGTTAGGCTGTGCCGAGTCGGAACGTCTATTTCACGAGGTCATTGTGAACGGCAAGCAAAAGCTCAAGTTCGATATTGATGGCGACATAGATAAAGTCACATCACTCCCCATTCCTGGGGATGCACGAGATAAATATAAAATAATCTTTGCTACTATCCGTCAGGCCATTATTGATTGCTTCTACGAACTATATGGAATAAGTGATATTCTGCTTATAATATGTGCCAGCAGGTCACCCGATGCAAGTAAGCCTCCGAAGAAGTTTAGTAATCATATTATCATTCCTGATTATTGCGTCAGTTCCGCCAGGCAAGCCGCTGCATTTTCAACTCGCGTATCGGATTCTATCCCTGAGGCCTTTCGACAATTTCTTGATCTGAAAGTCAATACGCCTAATCATAATTTTCGATGTGTTTGCTCTAGAAAATTAGACTCAGACCGCGTCAAAGAAATTGTCTTTCCAGCGAAGGCAAAGAACAATTATGCAGACACTCTTATAACAAATGTGTCTGAGTGTGAGATCCTACACGACATAGTGGATGAACAACTCGCATTTGCCGTGCCGGAGAAAACCATAGGGGATATCCCTAGGATCTTGAAGTTATGTGAGGACTCTGGGATTCTCACAGGTTACAAATATAGAAATGCATCTCGGGGGACATTGAACTTTGATCGGGTTAGTCCATCTTATTGCAAAATATGTTCGCGTGTTCACTCCTCGGACAACTCATTATATGTATATGTGGCCGAGTATCCTGGGAAAACAATAGTTCGGGCAGGCTGCAGATCCTTCGAGAAGGTCCCGGCGAATAAGAGCCTTCCTTTCAATAAGAAGACCTTGCTTATCGCTGAGTTCCCTAATGATTTACCTGGCGCAGATTCAAACATGCGGCAAATAGACCGCATGCTTACTAGGGCTCTGGAAGATTTCAATGAGTCCTCAATGGATGAGCTTGAATCATTTCCTAGAGATCATCCTGTGGCCGTGCGGGCTGAGTGGAATATATACAGCGAGCCAGAAATGGCAGAGTTTGAACTAGCCGAGACTCTAGTTGTACAGGCCGCCATGAAAATGGGAAAGACAAAAGCCCTCAAGAATTACATTAACAAATACTATCCTGTGTCCACGGAAGAGACACCAATACGCGAGCAAAAAATATGCATCATATCATTCCGACAGACATTTACTGGCGCGGTCTCAAGTAGCTTCCCAGACTTTACAGTCTATAGTGAAGTCTCAGGAATGCTAGTCCAACGCCGGGTGATCGTGCAGTTTGAAAGTTTACATAGGCTTGTTGTCTCCTCGGAGCCGTTTGATTTACTTGTCCTGGATGAGTCCGAGTCAATTATCGAGCAAATGAACTCAGGATTATCAAAGCAGTTCTCCGTGTGCCTGCAAAAGTTCGAGTGGCTTATAAGATACACGCGGCAGGTTATTTGCATGGATGCCAATATTACATCACGGACGCTCACTATGTTACAGAAGATGCGGCCAGAGAAGACCAAAATGGAGAGTCCAGCATATAGCGGGCGTGAGCTCGATGCAATTGCGCACCTTTCTCGTGGTACAACTATTCATTGGAACACATATCGAAATGCCACTGAGGACACGTGGTATTATTATACTTGTATAGGCGCCTGGAGTTATGCATTACGTCACCATCTCCGAGCAGGCAAAAGAGTTTCCATTCCTACTAGTTCCCTTACAGAAGCTAGAGGTATTCGTGAAGGAATACAAGCAGAGTTTCCCAAGTTACGCGTTCACTTGTACTCGTCAGAGACAACTCCAGGAGAAAAGAAAATGCACTTCTCAGATGTGAATAAATATTGGTCCGAATACGATGTGCTTATATATACCCCTACAGTTTCTGCCGGAGTGTCTTTCGAGGCCAAACACTATGATGCCGTATTTGCATATTTTACAGATCATAGTTGCCCAGCTGAGACGCAAATACAAATGATCGGTAGGATTCGTGATGTGGCCGACCATCGATATCATGTTTATGTCTCCGCGGCTCAATCAAATCTCCCTGAGACTATCGAAGATGTGCGGGCAAGCTTAATTAGTTCTCGCAGAGAGTTAATCGGAGTATATGCCGACCCCGGGGAATCCAGTGGATTCAAGAAAATACCAGAACCAACAGATTATTCATACACGGGCGCCATCATTAACTATACGGAAGATGGCCGCGCTGAGATAGCGTATGTGTCCCCGTACTTTTACGTGTATGCTGAGAATAAAATTGCTAGGAATCGTACAAAAAATAATCTATGTCGGGCACTCATTGGGGTTGTCTCCAAGACCGGCGCCAAGCAAGTAGCTATGAACTCAGAAATATTCGAACAACTATATGGAATCCCTATGATGATAGAAGATGAAATAAATGAAGTCATTGTCCGAGCAGAAGAAAAACATTCTGATGCAAAGAAGTCAGCAAGAATAGAAAAGGCCGAAGAGATATCTATTGCGCCGGATATTGATGAGCTTACTGCCGCCGGAATACAAGAACGTATCCTTGCTCAGGCCGACCTCACGCCTCAAGAAATGCGTCAATACGAGAAATACAAATTACGAGCAATATACAATTACTCAAACGACATATCTTCGGACTTTGTACTTGAGTATGACCAGGCCACGCCTAAGCGAGCATATAGAAACTTATGTAGGCTTGAGGGGTTTGATAGCGTAGAGGCGGCCATAGAGAACATACGGGAGACAGAGCGCAGAGCCTATTGGCGAGTTGCTAGTTACCCGTCCGACTACGAATATATAGATCTACATCGCCGGCACGTATATGTAATGCATTCGGCCGCGCATTATTTGATAAAGACCCTTGGCTGGAAGTCACTAAGAGATACTTATGTGCTTCACGCTAAGATAATTGCTGCGAATGTCCGAGAAAACTTACAGCCTTACTCGGAAGCATTGGCCAAATGCTGTGCCGCGCTAGACTTAGGGAATTGGAAAATAACTCTGGCCGAAGATGATCGCACTCTGGCTACGACTGTCATGACAAAGACTAACAAGGTCCTACGTGAAATTTATATGGTGGTGATTCGCAAGAATAAATCAGACCCGAACAATTTCTATCTTGAATGGCCACATAAACTCTTCTCGCTAGACCGAGCCGATGCCGAGGCCCGGAAAGTACCCTTAGTTGAGCCGCTGGGAGTCCATACGGATTCACTATAGAGAGACGCCTCTAGCAAGGAGGGAGACCCATTCTTTTTTGTCCCGCTAGGAAATAGTAATATCTACGGGGGCTTTCCCGGGATAAAAAATGAATGTCTCCGGCGATAATATATAAAATCTCAATTATGTCCGTACACGCTGCCAACACCAAAGCTTACTTTATTGATTGCTTATATGAAGCCGATGCCGCGTATAGGAATGAAAAGGGCCTAACAACCCCAACAGGATTCCATGACATAATTAGCATCAAGACTGCTAAATCCAAGAAGTCCAAGGATGCCCCAAAGGAAGAGCCAAAAAAGCATCTTTACACTATCAATCCCAAGACGACTAATTTGTTAACTTTCTTAGTCCGGGCTATCTGTCAAATCCTCAAAGAGACTGATGTGTTCACTCCTGGTGAAATACTTCCAAAGCCCCGCGGTCGTGTCAACTATGCCAAGTTATTAGAAAACCTTCAGCAAGTTCATATCGGTGTCAAAGATTACGCGCGGCAGATAATCCCATTCATAGAACCTATGATTAAGGCGCGCGTATGTCTTCCAAATGTCACAAATAACATTCATGTAGATATCAATAATCGCGCTGATACTATTGTGGTGATCAAAAAAGATATGATCACGGTCGCCACCAGAATCCTTACGGAAATATGGTGGGTTGTATCAAATGGATGTGTCCGAGCAAGAGTAAAATTTCACGTTCCTATTACGGACATTGAGATCTTTAGATTCTTGGACGCGAAGACGAAGAATGAATCTGATCTTGATTGGCTCATGGTACAATTCGAAACATACCATCAGCTAATTACGCCAGTCCCAGTAAAGAAGGCAAAGAAAACTAACAAAACCGCCGAGCCTCCAAAGATCATAGAGGATAATGGTAGAATCACTCAAAGCACTGATGATTACTTGGACGAAGTGAACCGGGTAGTAGGTGAAACTTCCAGTGATTCTGATGAACCGATATCTGAATCCTCTAGCGATTCTGATGAGTCCGTATCCTTCGAAGAATCTTCTTAAGGTCGAATCTTTATTTTTTCCGCTCACTTAGGAAAAAATACAAATAACGTAAATCCTCCCGGAAGAGTATATTTATCATGGGGTATTTAGAAATAGGATTATATATGGTTCTTGTTTCATTTCTATTATTTACTTGGTGGGCCTGTGCTCAGACGACACAATCCGCAGAAGATTCTTTGGGCGGTGTATGGACTGCCAACGGGGATGAGTTCTGTATGCTGGCAGACATCTCTGCGATGATGTTGGTAATAGGAGAGCCAGTTAATCCGTCTGGCAGATGGAATGTGTTCGGTCAAGTTATTCGTCCTGCTCAATTAGTAATAATGGACGGAGTACATGCTGGTAGTTTTGACATGACTTACCGCAAGGGGGCTACATTACGCCCAAACAAATACGAGATCACTGCGGAACTTTCCTCAGACGAACCAATCCTTTGGGATGGTCCCATAAAAATAACTCTCGACATTCCCAGGGGGCTCATGGTGATATTGGATTGTAATGATGATGTTGTTGCTGCGTTGGCCCGGGATAATGCTGCGACAGAAGCTTGTGCGGAATGATCATATGTGATCAAGCAAAAGATACAAAAAATTAATTCCACATGAATCAGCCAGGCCTTTCGAAAAACAATAGAAGGCCTCCTGTTCACATTGACTTCGCTCGGGTATCCCGCGTTATTACCTTGTGCGAATTAATTCGTTTAAGAATACTTACATATCCAAGGACTAGATTACAACTCATAGGATTCTTTCCTAATGAGACTTGTATAGTCATAATGATAAGCACCTGCGAGATAAGCGCCGAAGTATTCTTATATGATATACGTCAGGCATTCCCATCTAGATGAAATTATATTTTTTGTATCTCAAATAAGCGAATCTAAAAAGGCATTCATATCTGTTTGCTCACTAGATCCTGTCTTTGTCACATACGCGTCACTGGGAAAATATATTTCTTCAGCAAGGGGGTCCCTGGATACAATCTTATCTACAATGTCCCACCATTCAGCCAAGTCAGGATATTTTGCATTTGCCAACATTTCATCCCGGTCTGCTCGGGAAAGTATGCCATCCCATGGCTTTTCATTATAGTATTGTGAAATCTTCACAGGTACTCCAGGTGAGAATATATCTTCTTTGCCTAAATGGCATGACCAGCTTGGGTCAAGATGACATGGTCTAGAATATGGACCGCTGGCAGATTGCAACATAATATCTCCTAAGAGCTGTTCATCATTCCCGGCATAACTTTCCGGGAATCCATATGCTTTAGGATCCGCCAGGATGCGATTCATGCACTGATAGGCCTGTGTGTCCGGGATAATGAGTACCAAGCTGGCATCCATAACAAACCCACCAGTGAGTCCGGCTCGAAGTTGCTGCTTAGTTATAACTTGTCCGTGCTTGGGCGGCCTTTTTTTCGCATCAACATATGGGTTCTTCATTGCGTGTTTGGACTTATTATATGGTGTGGCCCAAGGAGTGGCAAAAACCCCAGCGACGCCATCGACATCAAATAGTTTATCAGGATTCCTGCGGACAATAGCATCAGCATCAATAAATACCAACTGTGAAACACCTGGAAATAAAGATGGGTTCAAGCAGTTCCATTTTGTATAACTATGTGCGATCCAACCTCCATAGATTTCCCTTTGTTTATTTGTCTTGAGCGGAACAGATTCATGAGATATCTTGGGCACGAGCACCATCTTATCCACGTGTGCGGACAAGAATAATCTTGTGTCTGCCGGAACATCATTGGTATACATACAATATAGTGGGTACTTAGCTCCTGAGGATTTTAACGTGTGAGCCAGGACACCCACTCCTTTCGCATAATCTCCTCCTAACATAACCAACGTGACATATGCTCGCGAATGGCTCATTATAGAAGCAATGGCTAAGTTTATTGATGCGCTTTGCGTGATTTTATAATACAAAAAATAAATCACACAGGGCGTACATTTCCTATTTTTTCCCCTTGCTATTATTCTTCCCGCCAGGGAGTTTAGCAAAAATCTTTCTAGCTTTGCCAGCGGTGGGTCTTTCCACGGGGTCCCAACGGAGAAATGTCCTGATGACTGTCTCAGTAGCCAATACTGTATGATACTCCCACGCGGATAAGAACTCTTTCAAGTTTACTGTTTGTTGATCCCGGGCAAAGTGTGGTCGACCTTCTGCATCAAAGAATCCAGACATGACTGCGAGCAAACTCTCAGGAGGGGGCCCTAAGATTTTATGAAACAACATGGTCATACGGAAATGCGTTAACTCATCAGTGCTATCATTATGCCCTATCACAGAAGACGCAAATGTGTCCTCGATAATCATAGGAATGCCTGTATCGTCTAGCCCACCACCATAACGTGTGTCCGTGTCTTGATATACGTCAAACAAATGATCCTGTGTCACCATGTGAAAATACGAAGTCCCTAGCGCCCATATATCTATTGGCTGCCCACGAGGTTTCTGATACATGAATTCCGGGGCCCAATAGGAAACTGTTCCGCATGCATGATCATCCTCTTCAGAATCACCTTCAGTAAGAACTATAGATGCAAAATCCCCTAATATAGCCTTGGAGCCGTCCCAGAAAATATTCCCGGGTTTGACATCACCATGCGTCAGATTATGATGATGAATTGTAGCTAGCGCGCGACATACGTTTTGACAAATAATCCTAGCCGTGGACTCAGGGATGGCAGATTCCTTAATCATATTGGAAACGGACACGCCAGCGTGTTCCATTATAATTACTGGATGAACCCGAAGAGTTCCGTGTGGCTCTACTTGAGAGAAACACGGAGCGTTAATAAGTTTCGGCGTGTGAGCCGAGGCTAACTGTGTCAACCACTTTATTTCTTGCAGCCATTCATACATATAGTAATCTGGCTCATCTGCGGGGCCTGTGCGGTATACTTTAGCCACTAAGGGTTTCTCAGGTAGGACGGCATCTACAGTATTGATCACATACACGTTACATGTCCTACCATTTCCTATAAGTGGCCCAAATGAATAGACTGGAATAGATTGTCCGGTATAATTAGATGTCTCTTGTGGCGCGTTATCTTTAGAGTCTCTGCTCATAGATAGTTCCCTGTCAACAATAGTATTAATTGCCTTCTTTCCGCGTGGCATGATCGTCAATATATTCACATAAGATGCGCCTGCTTTTGTGAAAAAAGAAACAGCGCGCAATCTTCAACGATTATTTTTTGACTCGGCGTGTCCTAGGTGCGGGCTTCTTTGGGGTCTTTACAATTTCGTGTGGCATCGTTACACCATATGAAACAAATATGTCTCGGAATCTTTCGTCATTTACTATAACTATTTTAGATAGCTTGACTAGGGTACTTCTCTTTATGTTTCCTGTGGCGGCCTCGACTTGTTGGCAGGTTATCTTGCGACCTATTTTACTCTCAGCACCGATAACAAGCATCCATATGGCTCCGGCTACTCGCGAGGATAGTTTGCTATTATATACCCAATTATTAAGCTGTGCGAACTCAACAACTTCTACTACAAATGAAAACATCCAGGGTTCATCTAGTCCAAGCCCTTGCAGGTACGCAAACGCATATTTTTCACTTGTCTCCGTGTCGACGTTCAGATTCTTGATTTCCCCGCAAGAAACTAGTTTCCTTACTTCATTCTCACCGCGAGAAAATCCATCCGAAGGAAGGCCAATCAGTTCCGTTATGTCTCGCTTATTTATTACAACTCCATTCTGTAACGCCGTGAAATAAATGAGAGCCGCAAGTATTTCCTTCATAACGTCCCCACGATGAACCCAAGGAGCCTCACCAATGGCCTCGCCAGTCTCAGAATCTATTATGGTGTCTTTTTTATTTGTTTGGAGTTCGCTATACTGTCTAGCAGCGGACTTAAGTATGTCTTTAGATATCTGTATCCTACTAGGGGCTTGCAGATACCGAGCCTCAAGAAAACGTTCTATATCGATACGTCTCTGAGCGTTCGGGTCGCCTGAAGGGACGTTATAAACTCTCCTGCCTTTGCCAGTACCAACTATGATAGTCCCCGATGCTCGTACACGAGATTCATTATCTGGAAGGTCTCTTGTGCTTCCACAGTTTTCACAAACAAGATATAACCCATCCGGTATCATCTGCTCGAGACAATCCTCGCAGGTCATATCGGAAATGTATTCTGGCTGGGGTTCTGCTGATGCAACTTCTTCAGTGTACCCTAGTGATTTCTCTATCTCGCGCGAATATGCGTTAAGAAAGTTCAAGTTGTCAAACTGTCCAAACGCAGAACTCATGTTATATGTTTACTTGAAGTCAATGTATCAATTTTTTAATTGTATGAAGTCTTTATATAGATCACCATACTATGCGCCGAGACCCAAAGACAGGCTCATTTGAGCTACATGATCCACTGTTCACAGAGTGCAAATTTTACACTCAATTATCAATCCGCTCGGATCCTATGTTTGAAACAGCCCAAGAAGCAAACCGGCTCGTCCAAGAATATCTGCGAGAGCGCCAGCTAATCGTATACGGAGGTGAGGCTATAGATGGCGCCGTTCGTCTTCGTGGAGGGGCTCTCTATTCTGATGATAATATTCCCGATTATGATTTTTACTCTCCTGACTCAGTCATGCATGCGTATGAGCTCGCCGATATATTATTCAATGCCGGCATGACTGGGGCCCGCGCTATAAACGGAATACATTTTGGCACTATGCGAGTAGATGCCGGGGATAATCATTTCGTAGCAGATTTGAGTTACATTCCAGAGAAGATCTTCAATATTATTCCAACGATAACAACCCCTGATGGCGTCCGCAGAACGGCCATGTCTTATCAGCGATGCGATATACATAGGGCGCTATCAAAACCATTTTTAGATCCTCCTAATGAAGCCATATTCAACCGACTAGCCAAAGACATTAGCCGATACAATCTCCTCGAGGAATATTATCCAGCAAAAGAACTTGCTGAACTCATTACGTCTCAGCCTCACCCGGACAAAGAATATGAAATACCAACATCATGTCTCACACGGCCTCTAGTTGGACTAGCTGCCTCGAGAATATATATCTCATTATTCTCTGGGGTTCCAAGAGAATCACAAGTTTCTAGACCAGGCTATATTTCCTTATCTCTTCCAGCGCCATTCATAGAAAGAATATCAACAGAGATCCCATCTGTGACTAGAAAATGGTTCGGAGATTTACTTACGGACGTGCATGAAACAGTCATATCTCCAGGAGTCATTGCGGTAACTGGACGGACTCATGGGCAAATAATCCCATACGTGCAAGTTGTATATAATAACATCATTGTTAGGTTAGCATGTGTACAATATGTTCTCTGGTGGTTACTGTCTCACTTTTGGGCCTCGCGGGCGGGAGCGATAGATAAAAATATAGGAGATGAGTATCTGCGTGAATATATATCTTTGTCTGAGCTTGTCCATACAAAAGGCTCCCACGAGCCTGCGTTGGCACCCTATACTGATTTACATTATGGTGACTTGAATGAAAGTGCGGCGGCACACATTCAGCGAGCCCGCTCTAAGTATCAAACAGATCCAAAAAATAATCCGGCTCCAGTCAAAGCACCAACAAACTATTCCCCCGGAAAATCCCAATCTCGCCCGCACTGGGACAACACTATATTTGAAAGTGTGGCTCATTGAAATAGTCCACTTAGGACAATTATTATATATACCTGATGCCGCGCGGAAGAAAAGCAGGATCCCCAAAAACACCCAAAGAACCCGTCATCAAACCAGAAATTATTCCTGCGGGGACACTGGAAGATGCTACATATGAAAATGTCAAAGATTTCCAACTTGTTGGCCTCAAGACCAAAGCAAAGTGCGTACGTGTCTATGATGGGGACACGGCACATCTAGTATTTCCCTTGCCGCCATATGGTGTCGGGCCGCTCAGTCTTGTCCGAGAAAGATGCAGATTTCTAGGATATAATACTGCCGAAAAGAAGTCCAACTCAACTGAAGAGACAATCATGGCAGCGGCTGCAAAAATACATTTGGAAAAAGCAATCCTAGGAAAAGTAATAGATGTTGAGTTCTTCAAGTTTGATTTGTACGGTAGGCCTCTAGTACAAGTATATTTACCCGATGAAACTGAGCCTGGCGGCTCTACCACTCTGGACAAATACATGATCAATGCTGGATTGGCCGTGGAATATCATGGAAGTGGTGAGAAGAAGTGGAAAAAATAAACAGACATAATTCTCCGCGCTAAACAAGCGAATAATTTTATTTTTTGTCCTAGTAAAGATATACAATGACTGGGAGACTTATGTTCGCAGCAATGCTAGTGATAATACTGGCAATGTTGTTCTCGGAGATCAGCCTAGGTGATAAAGAATGTATGCAGGCGACTCCAGCTAAGCAACAACTTCCTGCAACGCCATCATTATTACCAAGAAGTATACAAGGATCACCTGGCGGTAACTCTCTTCCCGGGGGTGTCTCGCGGACACTCACTCTTCATTACGCACCATGGTGCGGAGCCTGTTCTAACTATAGACCCACTTGGGAACAGATGAAAGCTACGGTCACCATACGCGGGCTATACTTCCAAGAAAATAATGAGCAGGCCAACCCAACTCCGGGAATAGATTCATATCCTACCATAACTGCCTTAGATGAATGGGGTCGCACTCACGTTTTCCGTGGGGATAGAAGTATAGATCGGGTCATTGCTTGGGTATCCACACCAGTGATCGTAGGTTAAGTATTTGTTCACGCGGACTCTAGATTATTTTTTGTTGGACTTGCTCTGATGATGTATTATTTTTTGTTGAACTTGCCCATCTTTTCTCAAAACTAGTCTGACTTACATACTATATATTTGTACGTGTCCGAATATGCCTACTTTACTTAACAAAGGATCTCTGGCTTCTCCGCGCGGGGATCCCCAAGAACAGGCCGAGCTTGATAAATGGGTGCCATACGAATACATATTGGACTGGTTCAGGAATCGTAGATCTCGTACGGGTATGGATGCGAGAGTCCTAATATTGAAGTCCGAGACAGCCAGCGGGAAATCAACTCTGCTCCCTCCAGAGATCTACAAGGAGTTTATTCTCCGACACCCATCACAGCATGTTTCCAAAACTGCCGGTCTCATTTGTACTCAGCCTAGGACTCTTACCGCGGTAGAGAATACAAAAGAAATACTTTTATACAACTCGAAAGTTTTCAGACTAGGAGAAAATATTGGATGGTCAACTCAATACAATAAATTCAAGCCGAAGTCATTTGGCCTTTTAAGCGCCACTGTTGGAACACTCACTCAACAACTCAAATTCATGACGGATGAGGAAGTAATGGATAGATATTGTTTTATACTTATTGATGAAACTCACGAACGAGAGTTGCAAACAGATATGACAATTTATATGTTGAAGAACTTCCTCAAGAGGAACGCCCACAAGCCAGCATGTCCATTTGTTGTACTTATGTCGGCCACATTTGACCCAGCGAGCTTCTTGAAATACTTCGGCGTCTCGCTAGAAACAAACTACATATGGTGTCGCGGTCAGGCAAATGAGAGGAAAGAACATTGGGGATGGTACGGGGACAAGCCCATCATTAATTACACCGAGAAAGCAGTAGAATGCGTGTACAAGATTGTTTCTGAAAATCCCAAGGAAGGCCCCAAGCAGGCAGATATTCTTATATTCATGCCTGGCCTGGCAGAAATCAAAGAAACATGGAAGGGATTACATGCGCTTAATCGAGAACTAGTGAGCGCAGGGATACCGCCCGTATATCCACTGAGACTCGATAGTGCAAGCGTAGCCGCGAAGACTCATGAATATCTTGTCGCGATTATACTTCCTCTTGAGGGTCAGTTAGTCTCTGTTGATCGCAAGATGTACCAGCCGATGCGCCGGGTAATTATTAGTACAAATATAGCTGAGACCGGACTTACTTTGGATGATCTCAAGTACGTTATTGATGGCGGGTACAATAAAGAAATAGAATACAATCCAAACCACGGAGTCACCAGCTTGCTCTCAAAGCCGGCGCCTCAATCACGCATTACTCAGAGAATGGGCCGGGCCGGGCGTAAGTTTGCTGGGGAGTTTTACCCGCTGTATTCCAGAGAGACACTTCAGTCGCTAGCAGAAATACAGCTCCCGCAAATACTTCTCAATGACATTTCCCCAGTGTTCTTAGATATGGTCTCTGAGCAGGTACGTGCCAAGAAACTAGCTTTAGGCGAATCTATACAGAAATTTACTCCGACGCCGCTCAAAGTACCGCCACCACAATTCCGAGTAGAAGATATAGATATGATTGATGCTCCTACAGTGGATTCCCTTAGTGAAGCTCTGGAACTTCATGTTGCTCTGGGATTCCTTGATCGTACCGGAGGTTGGCTCACCCGCATGGGGGAGCTTGCGGCCAAATTTACTAACCAGGACCCAAGAGCAACTCGTATGTTGTTCGCATGTTTTTACTGGCGTGCATCTCCAATGGATATAGCAAGCATTATCGCATATATTTCCCTAGGAGATCGCTCTCTTGTAGTTGAACCTATAGAAAATGACGACTCTCCAGAATCAGCCCTAGAGAAAAACTCCAAAATATCTTTGGATTGGCCGGCCATATACGCAAAGGCATTTGCTCACATGTCTGGCAGAGATGGCGGTGGTGAGCAAAGAACAAAAACAAAATCCAAGACAAAATCCAAGACAAAATCCAAGACAAAATCCAAGACAAAATCAACCCAAACAGATGAATACAAACCCGCCAAAGATAAGAATAAATCAACCCAAGCCCCAAAAAATAAACACTTGGATTTATATGTGTTGATACGAGTTCTTGCCGCAGATGATTTCATTCATGGAATCATTTTATTTTCAGCGCTGTCCAAATTTAAATCGAGTGAGTCGCTAGAGAAATGGTGTGAACAAGTCAATCTGTCTTATCGTGCAGCGCTCGCATTTGTGGCCGCCCGTGAGGCATTTATTGAACAGGCCATGGCGCTCGGGATACAAATGATAATCTCCGGGCTGACACTTATGTGCGATGCTTCCCCGGAAACGCTTGTAGATAGTATCACTCGGATAAAACACTGTATTTATGATGGGTACAGATTGAATTTGCTAACTCGCCGAAGCGGGCAATACTATACTGGAAATGGATTACTTGTGGCAACACCTAGACTAGTATCCGATATTGTTTCCTCGGACAAAAAATATGCCGCTGGAGACCTATCCCGAGTAAACAAATTGTCCCCAAGGTACATCATATATAACAAACTCACCCTCTCGCAAAATGCAACAACGAAAAAATATATAGTAGGGTGTGACATGGTAAGCAGCATGGATAGCTTCGTTAGCCCTGATGAAGACTTTATGTTATAAAGTATTTATTTTACGAATCTTCTGATGATGATGTTGTACAGGACTCAGATGTTGTTGATGATGTACAAGACTCTGATAACGATTGTTCATCAGATTCGCTCTCAGATGAACAATCCTCTTCATTGCTACAAGAACGATCATCATTAGATTCTTCATTTGCTAAAACTGTTTTATTGATCGCTCTCTCTGTATAAGGTACATACGATTCCGAACTGGAACTCGCATTATCATCTTTTTTGTCCTGAGAGTCAATGAGATTTTCCGGGTAAATATGTTCTTCCGCGCTAGGCTCGTCATTAAATAACTGCTCTGACTCTGGAGAAGGTATTTCAAGTATGTATTTTGTCACAGTTCTTGGCCAGGCCCATCCAAGTATTCCGCCAACTTTACACTCATATTCGTATAATTTACAATGTAGATTTACATGTTTGAGCTCTTTCAAATCGGAAGGCGAAATGTCTTTACTCAGGTCAACATGAATAAATACTGACATATTTGCGATATTCTATAGTCGTAGCGCATGTCGTTTTTCTATTTGGAAGACTCTAAGTTATCTAGTTCGCCACATAGCGCCTCGTACTTTTCTTGAAGGCTCGAGGGTTGTTCTGGAGTCCTCCCGCGGAGACTTTTGTAAAGTGATTGTGATCGCAAGAATAAATCTCTATATCTAGAGCATCTACTACATTCTGGGTTTTTAATCTCATTAGTGGCCGCGTTCATGTAATCTCTCCGAGCAAATGTGAGATCATCATGAACAATTATTTCTCGGGATCGGAATGGTATCTCTGATTTTCCAAAACACACAGTCCCAGGAAGTGTCCGAACAACACCAAAGAATGTATACTTTGCTGGCGTCTCGGAGAATAGATATCCTGCCGGCACATAATCCGAAATGCACCTGTAAATTTCAACACATGTATCCCCGATGGCTTCGCCACGCAATGTTCCCACTCTGGCTTCTATAACATGCCTCTGATATACCGCAGAGGCTATTTTGTCCTCGCGGTCTGGCTCGGGCAAATATTTTACCGCATGAGTCCTATAGAAATAATCCTCGAGACTCTCATTCTTTCCAAGAATGGCTAGTTCGTAATTAGTGTTGATAAATGTTTGTACAGACATGTATCAATATATCCTACCCGGGCCAAATATGATATATATGTATATCAAGTTATGAGTCTCGCAGAACTTACACATTACTATCAACTATGTACGGTTGCTAATGGCGGACATGCACATCCGGCCAAAAAACTAACCCGCGAAGCCCTAGTAAATATTTTTGGCAAATCAGCCATAGGTGTATACTTTCTAGAAACCCCCACGGAATTCATCACTGCTGAAAGAATCATAGGCGGGGATGATGATGACGTTAATACTGAATCACTAGGACAAATAATGTTCTTTGGAGCGTAAACCTACGCAAAAAATAAAATCTGCTCGTACAGGCCTTTGCACTTATTTTTTGAGTTTATACCGCTCTTCACCAGGACGGAACGCATCTGTAATTGAGTCTCTCACACGGAACCCTCTCATAATCTTAGTACCATGTTCCGCCGAGTTAATGAAATGCTTAGATAAACATGAGTTTTCTATTTCTCCCTTTACCGTGTCCGCGGTAATCACAGAATTTCCGAAGAGCGTCCTGTACCAAGAAATATACTTTATGGTTATCTCTTCGAGAGTCGTAATGTCGCTCTCATCCTTGGTTCGGACTATCATTTCTAAAACGAACCTATGGATATTGTCTTGTCTTTGCTGAAACGCAGACGTCTCCCTATCAAGAGTCTTGCACGGGACAGAAGCAAGATCATTATTATATTCAGCGTACAAGCGATGCCTGTAGTGAGCTAGAATACTAAAGTAGGCCCGCTGGTATGCTGGGTCCATTACCAGATCCTTAATGATAGTTCTATCTATTTTTTTCTCATAAGGATTATTGGGATTCGGCTCATCGACAAATGTTATCTTAGCGCGGTAATATTTAAGTCTGCGCCAAGTACCATAATCCTTGCATATAACGCGAAACTCATAATTTGATAGGGCTTTTGGATTGCATATATTTTTATAAGTTGTCTGAGACCCGTAGTTCTTACGTCCTGTTTGTTTACCAGGATTACAGAAGGTTTTTATACGCTTTATGTTGAGCGTCTCTTCTCGGTTAAACTCGTCAAAGTATATGAATCTCTTTCCGGCCAAATCCATTTGAGCCTCATTGGCAGCGCTGGCATTCTCTACCGTGTCAGTAAGCAGTCCCGATTTTCCTAGTTTGGCGTAAGCATTTCCCAAACATTCTTCAGCCAAGCGAGAACAGAATGTTTTACCATTCGCCCCGGAGCCCGTGATGAGAAGCAGGATGCCCGCTGATACTTCTGCGTCCAGGCCGGTGGAATCATGAAAAAGTATGTATTCAAGCATGTCCTCTTCTGGGTAAATGTCTCTCATTATTGCAAATAATTTCTTCACATATAGGTTATCAGGGTCATATGGTTGCCAATGAGTATTTGTGTATTTGGATATGCGAAATTCATGAAAACCTTCGTGCAAATGTAGCCTTGGGTATAGCTCAAGGACACCATTGCCAACACCAATAAGGTTAGCATCATTATCCAACGAAGCAAGAAGCCCAGGCATTCTGAATCTGAAACAGGCTTGATTGCTTATTCCGCGTAAGAACCCATCATTGGTCAACTTACTCTGCCAGATTTTTATATTCTTAGCCACGCTTCCGAAATATGAGATGGCCTCTTTGGATTCAGCATCGGCCATTTTAGCTTTTACTTCTGCGACCATGTCATCGTAAACATCGGGGAGCTTATCAACAACAAATCTCAATAACCCCTCAGGAACTGCCCGTCGCTTCCATTTGTATAGTTGCCCAGGCTCTTTGGCATTTTCCTCATAGGTTATATATTCAAACCACTGATATGCGACCGAGCGGCCGTTAAGCTCATCATCTATATCTGTTGCGAACAGATCTCCGAGGATGAGCTTGAGTACACGTGCAACACTCGCATGTTCTATGCGGCCTTCAAACTGATATATAACCTCACGTAAGACCCCGCGGTATAGAGTTTTATCCATCTGTTCGAATCTTTCCGGAGATGCTTGCTTGGCCCAAAAGCGAATACTTCCTTTTGTGACTCCTCCGGGACGACCGCGCCCAGCTAGACCCTCAGCCCATATTTTGTTAAACCCTGATTCGGAGTATTTGTCCGGGCATTTCTTAGAGAACCATTCTGCGATAGGTCTGTATTTTGGCCCACAGGATGCAATGGCAAATATGACTTTGAACCATAAATTATAATCTCTCGCGTATTCGATCGGGAGAAGTTCTAAATATCTATGTATTTCTCTTGCCTCGGCATCAAGGTTAGTCATATAACTAACATCCGCTAAACCGGCACCGCGTACTGTAACTTCACTAGCTTTCTCAGACATTCTAGAGATATCACCAGCAGCATCGGGATTGGCAGCATATTGGCGCTTATTCAACCAAGTTGGCGCGCCGCCGATTTCCTTGAGGCTCATTCCTAGAGATAGTTCATAAGCAAGATATGGTCTAGCGAGAACTTCTTCAACACGCAGAGTTTCTCTTTCTATTTCCCCGCGGATTACATTTATTCTTACAGCATAAACAAGATTATATGGACGCCTAGACGGTTTACAGGATCCTAGAAAATATACAGGATTCCTAGCACACCCAGCGTCTACCATTTCTGATGGCGGTTGTACATTATCAACATCCTCGAATATATCATCCATATATTCACGGAATTTTTCCACGATGTAGGTTTTGACTGGCTTTTCCACTTGTAAATCCGGGACAAGTACATGGAGCCCATCCCGGTAAGGAGGCTGATTCGGTGCGGCATGTTCATTAAATGCCACCGCTGGCTTGCGAATCCAAAAGATATGATATTCCGTATTTCTTCCTAGCGAGACAGCGCCTTGTATAACTTTACATAGCGCTCGCGTCATATCAACTATGTGGTTTTGTGAAATCTGTACGTTGGAGACAGCTTGATCCCTATCGAGGTCAATCATTATCCCGGAGTGAGTGAGATCATCACGGTATTGGCGTTCCATATAATGTAGCGAAGCCCCAGATGCCCGGCAGGCTTCATACATTGTAAAGAATCTTTCAAAGTGTTCTGGCGGAACGGCATAGTTCTTTTTTTCTCCCATATCAATAATTACTGTTTTTTGCGAACCCTTTTCCACGACACGAGAAGAAAGAGAGTCACACAGTGTGCGAACGCTGATATTTGTTTTTTTCTGGATTATACGCTCGGCATCTCCTGTTTCCGAAGAATCAAAGGGATAATCTTCATAGTTGAGCATATCTGAGCACATACTTTCGTCATTCAATCCAATAGTCACTTTAGGTGTAATTCCATCCATTTTGTCCCGGTGGATTGAGATGCTATATGGTCGGGCAAAGATTTAAGGCTGCAGGATTAACAAGTGAGAGATTTTACTTGTTATTTAGCACAAAAAATGATTTTGCTTGCATGTATAGAGCAAATATGTCAACAAGTTCAGACTCGAGCGAAAGTGAACATGCCTGGGACTCAAAAAAATTTGCCAAATCTAAACCTGACCGCACAAATGTTTCTTCCAAAGAATCCTCTAGTTCCCTCGAGGATGATTATTCCGGAGAGGCCTCTGGGGATATCTATGAGAATGTTTATGATGGTGCCGCGGACAAGTCCGAAGAATCTGGTGATAATGATGATGCTAATGCCGCTCCAGAAATAAGTGAGTTTGATAATGATGATTATATCAACGTGCCTAAACTGATTGAACAAGAAGTATACATCCGCGCAGAAGACAGAAGGACCAGCGACATTATGTCTTCCGCCGAGTTATCAGCGGTCACAGTAGAGCGCATTAAGCAAATAGAATCTCACAATAATCCGTTCTGCGATGGTCGTTACGGGTCGGCCAAAGAAATGGCCACTGCCGAACTCAGACAGAGAAAATGCCCACTCAATCTCAAGCGGGTAATCGGGACATATCGCGGGGTCAGACATGTAGAAATATGGTCGCCTAATGAAATGGTTTTGCCGGATCAGCTCTCAGAACTTATTTGAATGCACACGTTGGCAAAAAATAAAAACCTCAATGGCGCGTTTTACATACGTGCAATTCTATATTATTTTTTAGGCCCTTCAATGCGTCCACATCCAGGACAACCATAGAATATTTGCATGTCCTCGCCTAAGGGAGCTCTTGCCATAATGTCCATCCCGCACAAGCAATCCTTATATATGAAGAAGGAAGCCGGATCATAAGCAAACTGCTCTAGGAATATTTTCTGCTGTGATTCTTCTCCGGCACGGCCACCTGTTGGGTCTCCTGAAATAAGTGTGTCTTCCGGGGAGCCTTCAGTGGTCGTCTTGCATTTATCACATACATATGAAACTCCCGCAGAGGTAGTTTGTATTTTCATAATGGATCTACAAATGGAACAGAAATGCATGTTGGCTTCGTTGTTATTTTCTACACGCCTAATGTTTATCAATTTTTTGTTTATTTTTTAGAATGTGTGCTTGAGCGCCTTTGTGGTAGTGATGATACTGATACATTAGTATGAATCGGTTCAGTCTTTCTTGGGCTAGAGATGGCTCGTGGAGTTCTTTCTCCTGATTGGGCTCGGGCAACCCCAGTATCTCCTATGCGGACTCGAGTTTCTGTGTTTGGGTTTACGAACTTATACGTGGTTGCTCCTCCCGAAGAGGATTCTATAGCATACACAGGCGTCGCCGCGTTCGAGAAGGCATTTTGTATATATGTGTTTTTAGCTATTCCGTCCAAATAAACAACATCTCTTTCTCCAATGACTTTCAAGAAATGCATGCGATTATCCTTGGTGGCTATGAAGTCTACCGCGCAGTCCTTAGGTGTGGCCAATATGCTCCATCCATTATTCGAGTAGTGACCAAGTATGAATTTAGAAACCTCTTCTCGAGTCAATTTGTCCGCCATAAAATCATATATTCTTATCAAGGAAGCGTTTTCCAGGTGGTATAAAATGCTCAATTTGTGCCTTGATTTCTTCACGGGATTTTCGGCGCGAGTCAAAATCAAGATTTGAATCTATATAGTTGAACTCTGAGACAAGGCACGCCTTAAGCCTATCAGGATCAAGCATGCATTGTCCATCGGACACATCGGAGGAATAAAACTCTTCCAAGATAGACTCTATGATTTTCATCCCTCCCGCATTAGCCGGGACAATCGCAGTTTTCTTCAAATGTTCCAGAGCAGAAGCAGATACTCGCTTGAAGAAATCTATGCATCCTGGCGGGCTAGTGAAACCATACTCGTTAGAAGCTGCTGCGTAATATCCCGCAAAATTTTCACCTAGTTCATGTATATCTGCCAGGGCTAACAACTCCACAATGGCGTCTATGTTCAGGTTTTTCTTTTCTAAGTTCAATGGCACTCCAACAGAGTGAAATTTCTTATCTAGTCGCTGGAGAGCCCTTCTCTTTTCCGCAGCAACAAATGCAGATGTTCTTGGATATTTCTCGGGATCCAATAGAAATGCCAGTTCCGCATTTTGCATTTTTTTGTCTGAATCTGAATCTGGCTTCCACTCAGAAAAGTTCTGTGCGATTTCAGCCAGGTCAAATATAAAACCGCCTGACCCCCACCCGATGATGACTCCCTGGTATCCAATCCTGGGAAACATGTATATTTTAGAAGCCGTTGCCCTAACGACGACTAAGTTTGGTTTCATCTTGAGATGATATACAAGCGTCAAAGGATATACTATCTTGCGAATAGCTAAGTGATCTACATTAATCCGAGAATGGGCTATTCGGCCATGTGCGGCAGAATAAATAGACCATATATATTCAAAGAATAAAACTCGCACAATTGGAAAACCATCTAATGTTGTCAAATGTTTCAAAAGCTCAGGTACGCATCCATCCATTGACCTTGCTATGGCGTCAGGAAGAGTGGCGAATGCATGTTCATATATGCGGACTAGCACCTTATTGGAAATCTCGCGCGGGCCAGAATATAGATAGGCTCCTCTACCTGCTGAGTCGGCAAATGCTGCTGCTATTTGATAAGGGTCGTCGGTGATATTGACCGTGAGACCTTCACGCACGGCATGTTCCGCCATATGTAAGCCAGTTTCATCATACACGTATTTATCCCGGATAGCTACTGAATCGAACGTTTCCTCTCCGCCATTCAAGAGAAACCCTCCCGCATAAAGCAAACCTGTCATTTTCATATTGAGTATTCTATCGTTGATTATTTTTTCGATAAAGTCCGCCTTCCAAAGCGGGTACATGATGTTATACTTATTTGATAGCTCTGCCTGAGTAACAGGAATCATTTTATGTCCCCAATGTAGATTCCGCCTATCTGTAAAATTTCTATCGAGAAGTATTTGCAGGATATATGTTCTAGGATCATCACCAAAAACATAATCTTTTCCGATTTTCTCAGCTCTGATTTTTTTATATTTTTTCTTATCTTGTGGCGCGCCTCCTACAAGCAAATAATCTGGTACTGGCACATATAGCGGAGAAGCAGTTTCCTCAAGAATGCTTTCGTAGAATGGCCTGTGCGCTGGATGATGCATGACGAACCTATAATCCCAACTAAGATTGCTTGGCGCGACGTTTTCTTCTATCTCAAAATACCCGTGTAGCCACGAATAGACAAACATTTCTATGGCTAAATCCGAGTAATATTTTTCCAAATATTGTTTGAATTGGAACTTTTCATCATCACTGAAGTTGTCCGGGAAATGTAAATGCTGAAAGAAACCCAGGACGCCCTCTTGCATTTGGTATAAGAAATAATCATATGCTCGCGAATAAATGCTTTTCCATTTGGGGTTATCGTGGAACTTAGGTTTTATTAGACTTTGGCGATATTCTCCTCCGCTAGACATGCTAGAACCTCCATAATTGACCCAGAATTCTTGCACTGAGGATTTGAAATCCGTTTTCGACGATGCGTTTTTATTCACGGGAAAGTAAGCCCAGGCATAAGTGGGAAAAGCCATTTTGTACGTGACGACCATTTGGATCGCGATGACGTCGCCAAACTTGTTTTGTATCCTCTCAAATAATTTTATGAAAATCTTATACCTGGATGAATGATCATCAAATATTAGACTTGTAGATTCTCTGGGAAGTCTGTTTCCTATTCCTGAAACCCACCAATAAAATTTCTGTTTTTCCTCGGAAATGAGACTCCTTTTTTCCTCCATTATAATTAATACTGACTTTGTCGTATTTTTTCACAAAAAATTGATTACAGTCAATACATATACGTATAAAAACACAATTTCACACGAAAGACTGCTATGGCCGTGACCACAGTTCAAAATGTCACATATGGATTAGTATACAGGAATGGATCTGATGATGTACTGTATGAGTCCGATGATTTTGATACACTAGAGTAAATTACTCAACGTGCCTTGCATATTTCTCACTTATTTCATATAGCACCGTGGGTCTCATGGAATAGGCAAGTGATATGGGGGAATCCAGACCTAACTGAGATTTTAGCCACAATGATTGATTTAGGGGGATCAACCACAGCATGATCAAACCCTCACGAACTTACATGTCCTTAATCACTATGAAGGCAAAACTGTGCTTATTAGCACAAACAGCACCTTTATTCACACTCGGCCTTATAAGAGATACGTGTTTATGAACACGTATCGGCCAAAGAAATTATTTTTTGTCCCGACATGCACTTTAGCGACAGCGCGAAACTCAAGATTATACATTCATGGAAAACTTACAGCACTCGGATATAATCGCAGATGGATACTTTGAAGTCCCACTCGATTTCCTGGGCGACCTCAGGGCCGGAGATACTATAAGATACACAATGCTAAATCGGCCAGGCAAGACGTTCGGAGGAACAATAGGATTTGTCATTGCCTCAGCGGAAGCCCGATCTAGAAAGTTTCGTATAAACTCGGATCGTCCAGGAGGTGGGTCCTTTATTCATTGTGTCGCAGATATGGATAGAGTTTACAAAAAGTATTCTCCCGGGACAAGCATTGAGTTTCAGATGATTGCTGTTTCATTAGCGGAAAAAAATAAAATCATATCGGACTTGTCTAGACGAATCTCCGCTCTGGAGAAGAGAATAATATAAGATAATGACCTACCATGTGCGGCCATAATCTGGGGCGTAACTCTCACGGGTATAATTCATATTGGTTCGCATGGCTGATCCGAATCTATCCCGAGAAAAATACACTGGCTGGGGGACTCGATTATATGCGGTCAGTTGATTGAGTGGTTGACTCAATGTTTGATCTTGTTGATGGTATAGACTATGTATGGTCCCAGATTGTATTGGAGTATTCCTGGCAAAGTTAGTTCTGCCGGCAAATAAGCCCAAGTGACTATCATTGACATTATCGGAGAAAGACATATTTTACACTATATACCACTTGAGGTATGAACCTAAGCCAGCAAAAAATAAAAACTCTTAGCAAGGATAATTGATAAGATGTCGGAAGTTTTTATTTTTCGCACGTGTTTACATAGCAATTATTTACACACCATCGCTATAACAACTAAGGATACCTTGTGCTATGTTATTTTCGTTTAACCTAGATAATATTATGTCTTCTAAGATTCCATGAGAGTTATTTGAGCTAGGAGATATGACATTGGAAATTCTTAGATCCTCTGCGAGGACGTTCGCATGCTGATTCTCAGAGGCGACACCGGTGGAGAAAACAGCATGTGTGATGGTTGTAAATGAATGTATTGCTGCCCAGGCATTAAGACATACCCAAGAGTAATTAGGAAATAGTTTCAAGAACTGCGCCTCGTCCTCAGGGAGTCTACATGCTATCAGCGCGGCATATTTTATTTTTTGGTCCGATGGCCAAGCTCGAATGATATTGTAGAAATACCTCTCAAGATTTTTTAGCCGATGTGACTTTCCCATGTAATGTCTACCTGAGTATAGGTCTTTTGGCCTAAGAATGAACCCATTGTATCCTGGATCCTCCTTGGACTGAGTTGCATCCCAGCGCAAGAAATCTTCTGGGGTGTTGATGCCGGTCATGTCTTCCTTGGTATATACTGGCAGGCCCGGGATGATTGTTGCTAACTCGTTAGAATCGCGTACAATTTTCCCATCAGCCACATGATATGCTTGTACACACCAAGCTGCCGGGGATGTCTCCGCGGGATGATGTTCTGGATGGCAAAATCCAATACAGTAAGAATAAGATGTGTCAAGATGCTTCAATGTGAGCCCGTATGCTCCTAAGCATTCTCGGAAAATCTGCAGATATGTTTTTTGTCCTATCCATACTTTTCCGGATAAATTAAATGAGTTCCTTGTGCCTAGGTTCCATTGATTGTTATACCAATATAAGCTCGTTAAGACCCCATCGCGAATCTTCCAGCAATCATACTGATTCATAGGTGATTCCAATGTCAGCGCCCCCTCTCCTTTGTAGAATTTGCTAATACAAGGTGCCGGTATACATAATGTCTTCCATGTAGCTGTATCAATAATAACCCCTGAGGCTTCTGTGTCAATGGGCAAGAATCCAGAACTCTCAGATATTTTACTATTGATAATAATTCTAGAGTCCGAAGGGAATTTTATGATCTGTTGATTCGCTGGAATACATGGGTCCGATAGATTCAACTTTGGTTGTTCTCGCAAGTAGTTTATTAGTTCAGATAGTGTTCTGATGCTCATCTTGCGTTTCTAGCGGGATTTGACTTATTATATTTCCATTCTCTAAATGCCGTACAATTAAGTAAGATTTCGACAAAACCCACATAACTCTGTATACAATTCCCTCGCCTGCGACATTGCGACAAGACCCACAATATGGAAGAAATACAAATAACGACCACTGGCCCTTCGAGCTCGGAAATTGGCCTGATGAACCCAGATGAACGGGATTTATTTGTGGCCGGCCTCGCAGAACAGCTTGGCCTGACTATTCATGATGCCATAGGATTGGCAAGTGTAGGCATTGCTGAATACAAACAGAGATTATTATCTGAAGACAATACTTTACCCGAACTGGCCGCAAGACAAATGCTGGCCTTAGCGCAAGGCAAGGTCGCAGTTCTCACTAAACCGTTCATTGTTGAGAATGAAACCGCACAAAGCGAGGCTTTGCCACAGATACAACCTTTATCAGATACTTTCGCTATCTCACAGGATGTCAATGCTATACAATATGTTGCCAGCGCCGGATCACAACTGGAAGCAAGAGGATTTGTAGTTTTGCCAGGATGTCCGTGGGGTGATCTAGAATATGCCGAGGTGCAAGCGGAGCAAAGAATATCTATGGGTGTATTCTCATATTCTGATAGTCCATGTGTGGCCGGTTTGACCAGGGACATGTTCGACTTAGCCCCAAGTAACTCGAAAACCTCTCTAGAGGAAATACAATTACTTGAGTCTTACGCGCGGGGAAAATACCTTGCTGATTCTTCTCCAGGAGCAATTGTCCATGCTAGTGCTATGACGAAGGCCTCTCCGATTTTGACGAACATACTAGCGGCTCCTAAGGTGAAGCCAATAGTTATAGTTGATCGAGTGAAAATATCGCAAGATATTTATGAGATGCTTAGTCAAGCATTCTCTGGCGTGATCAGCCTCTCTAGCGAGAGAGCCTTTGAGGCAGACTTACTCACTGGCGGTATCTCTGAGTTATATTGGGCTGCTTTATCGCAAGGTACTTCCTCGGAGGAAGCTCAAAGGCTGTTCAAAATAAAACAGCAGATTGTCCGAGATAGGAAGTTCAAATCAGAAATAGCTCTGGCGCGTTCCATCAATGCTGCAAAAATATCAGCTATAAAGATGGCTGTTGAGCAAAAGTTTGGTAAGCGCGTCCTGGATAAGCTTGAACTCGCCGCGAGGATTAACCCGGTATCTAGTTTTTCACAGCTACTTGAATATCTCGAGCCGGCTCAGGCAAAAATAGTATCTGCGGAACTTGCTCGCAGGGACAAGCGAGCCAGAGCATACACAAGTAATAAATGCGAACACATTGCCGCACTGGCTTCTCTTCGTCGCGCGGCGGACCCTAGACAAATTAAATCAGCACTAGATGTGTTGAAGCCGTTCATTAGCCCAGGCCCAAAGACATCCATGTTGGAATGCCGCGTTTGTAAATTTGAAATAATGTGCCCGCACGAAATGGAGTTATTTATTGCGGAATCCGCCTCAGAGAATTTCACTGAGACACGTAAACGCCTGCAACCTTTCTTGGATACGTCTGCGCGAGGAGTCATTGGATACTATTGTAAAGTATGCGGTGAAGTGCTTGCCGCAAACATCTCCGATGATACTAATGAAATGGTAAGTAGTGGTGCAATGGATGAAGACCTTCGATCTATCTTGTGGAGCGAGGCCGGAACAGCACTCACGTATGTCCGCGCGGAAACAATTATTAATCCCAGACAGATCATCGAAGCGCTAGTCGTCGCATGTTATCCAAAAGTTCAACAGATGGAAACGCAACTTATCAAATCTAGAACAATTAGCTCTGAGGAATTGGCGTCGCGCCGCAGATTATATGTGAGCTTTTACGCCTTTGCATTTCTAGTGCATCTGTTCCGATCAAACCCAACAATTCACTTTCGCGGACAAAAACCCGGGGCAAGTGCCCCAGAAATGATTAAGTATGCCATCGGGCTAATCATGGGGTCCAAAAACATAATCTTACGAACTATGAGCGATGTGTCCATAGAAACCATAGCGAATAATCTTGTGGGAGCCTATAAAGAATTACAATCCGTATCAGGCCCAATAAAATTTTCACAAGAACTTGAGCCTGTGTCTGTACTTCTTCCAAGAGATCCTGTGTTCCGATATATTGCAGATTATAATTTGGCCGAAGAGCTTGCCAGCGGAAAGATGTCTGCCACAAGGGCCCAAAAGTATAATCCCGTAGAAAATACAGACTGGCTACTTGGGGCGTCCTTGGCCAAGCTCGAGAAACAAAAAAATATATTCGAACATACTCGAGATGGGCGTGTCCAAGCCAAGTCCAAACCCGATCAGAACTTATCCTTATGGGTACACCGACGCAGTTATGAAGAATATGTCAAATATCTCCGCGCGGGAAACTTTAGCGAACATGGACTTGTTGCAGTCACATCGCAGATGCTTGAAGATGCCCTCGAAGCAAGTTCAACCAAAGATGGCGACCCGGCAAATATTCCATTTACCGATCCTCGTAATAACTTTCTTGAGAGTTTATCTAGTGTCCGAGAAGTGGAGAATAAACTTCTTAATGAGCGTAAATGGAAGAACGCCAGATCCACAGGACATCATGTGATTGCCCAGCGCTCTTATACGACCCAGGCCAGTCTGGCAAGTCGTTTATTCGATGCACAAGGCCGACCGCATGTCTTTAGCATTTACCTCGCTGGTGACACAGAATATACTCGTGCGTCCATACAAAAAATGCTGGCCTCTAACGAGGAACCCCCAGCGGTATTTGATGATATGAAATGTTCCATATGCGGAATTAAGAAATCCGAAACAGATTCTCTGGATGATGATCTTGTCCGAGCTGGCATAGCCGAGCTGGCCATTCTTGGGAACTTCTTTAAATTCTATGAAATAAATTGTCCTGCTGGGGATTTTCATGAACGGCAACAAGGTGACTCCCCGTGCGCTAAGTGCGGGATAACATTCAAGAATATATCATCGCCAGGCTCGGAAGAATCCAGAGCAATATATGCCAAATACAAAGAAGCATGGGCTCGTGATCAGGCCGAGCTCATCACCCCAGATTCGCTAGCAAATACTGACAATTCATCGCGGCTTGCTTGGGAATCTCAGACAAAAGCTCGCATGGCTAAGTTCTTTGAGTCCTGGGTATACTCTATTGGTCCCGCTGAAGAACTGGCGGCTATTCTCAAAATCGATACAGCATATCTTCTCGGAATAGCTGGAACCGAGTCTCTTATCTACTCGGAAATCCCAGAGAATATATCAACTATTGAACCCCCAGAAAATATTTATGACTCTAGGGCATATAGAGTACATGCACACATCATTGGGATTTTAGCCGCTCAAGGAAGGCTCAAAAAATATTTTACAATTACAAAGCCCACTGAAATAGTCTCGAAAATAATAGAAGTCTCAAAGCTGACCGGCGAGGATTTACGAAAGGCCGTCCAAGAATTTCCTGAGCCCGATCAAGATTTCTGTACTGCTTTTGAGTATATTCGCGAGGCCGGATCGCCACAGGTCATACTGGAGTTTTCACTTTTTAGCCTGTGGCGCATACTGCTAGAAATACATTCCGCAGATCCGCTCAGGCTTGCATTTGTTCAAGTTTGTGCAAAAAGAATACTTTCCACGGAGAGTGGTCTATCCAAACCAGGATATTTTAACTGGGGCCTAGTATTTGGGAACGATTCTACATTACTATCGGATACTGGAGAAGAAATCATCTTTTCCGCTCAAGTAGAAGATGATGGAACTGACGACATTGATGAAGATGTTGAAAAGAATCCATTTTCTGTGGCAGCATTTGATATGGAAGAGCGCGACTCAGAGTACATTGACCCTGATGAGGAAACTGGCGTGAACATTCGCTCGGACGCAATGGATGCTAACGGATTATAAAAAATATACCATGTGTTGTTGTTCCTGGTAAATTATGCATTTACTTGTAGTAATCACATACTATTCTTCTTTTTTCTGCCGCGAGGTTTAGATGAGGTGATGATATTTTTCGCGATTGGAGTGGAAACATCTTCTACGGGTACATTGTCAAGCGCGATGGAATCAGTTTCACTGGGTTTTTCTAGGATCTTATTGGGCCTAGTTGTATATGAGAAACATTCATGTATCTTCTCGGCCTTAACACCGAGGCGATTCTGCCTTTTGCCAACACATATATTAGATAGTTCTTCCGTACTCATCGCAAGAATTTCTCGTAAACTGTGTTTATCCATAAGTTCTCTAGCGACAACAATAGATATGTCTGGCGCCCTTGCAAGTAATTTAGTTTCCATGGTCTTATCTTGGGATGAGATAGAATTAATAACTACCCGGCTTAGCTTGCGAGAACGTATTTGTGTATTCATTAGTTCCTCACGGGAAATATTCTTATCTATCACATCCTTGAGTGACCATAAAGAAATATAATTGTCCGCTGAATCGCTGGTGATCCCTCGAAACTCACCCCACATCTCGCAGACTATTTGATGTGTTGTCTTCTTATGGACAACGGTCAACAACGAAATAGAATCCATAGGATCCTCTGTTTCATCCTCGGCATTTTGAGAAGCATTCATATGTGGTGAGGGCGCCGGCAACGGCAATCCATCCGCGAGGAAACTATTATAATATTTCACCATATTCGCCAGCATTCTGGCGGTATGTGTGGAATCTCTAGTCCTATAGTGAGCAATGTCATCACGCAAAGATAAATGAATCATCGAAGATTCTATTGTTGAGTATGGTATTCTACAGCATGTAGCCTGGGTCGCCTGGGGGTCCGAGCGAGTTGCAGGATCACGACCCTCCACAATGTAAATTATCCTGCAGCCAGTTTGTTTTCTCGCTTTGATAAGTTTTGCTTTGTTGGCGTGCCTGCCATCCTTTATAGATGCTGCATAATCATCAAGAGTCTTCCGTTCAATAACCGCCAGAAGGCGACACTCTGGAGGAGGAGATAAAATTGCATAGTCTGCAGTCGTTATGGTCTGCTCGCGCCAACTTATAGCGGAAAACTCTTGGGCGTGCCTAGTCACAGCATGTTCTCTGGCTTTGTCTATGATTAGCGTGCATACCTCTCCTCTTGGTTCCTTAGTTGCGCTCTGTTTTTCCATGTGTTATTTTTAGCGGCTCGGCTCGACTATAAAAAAGATTTTATCCAAACTCGCAGGAATTATTTCCTCCATGCAAAATATACAGTCATGTCATTCTTCAAGAAACTACCCAAGTCCTATGGGAAAGACCGTGAACATAAACATTATTCGAGCGAACACCATGATGTAAAACACCATTCTAGTTCATTCTCGGAAGAACATGTTGAGCCCGAGGATGACTCGAGACTCATTGATCATGTTAACGAACACCATGCTAAGCATGGACATGATATGCCTGCTCGCGCACATCATCAATCATCATCGCACATGACTCACTCAAGTTCCAACAAGCCTACTTGGGGAGATGCCGTTAAAACTACATTTACACCTTCTGCTATGAGTGGAGGGGTTATTATTGGGGTCGCTGTCGTTCTGGGATTAGTATTATTTTATTATGCCGGCTTGGGAGCTCTTCCATCAGGCATTGTTGGGGTTTTAGCAGGTGTATTTGTAATGCTAATGGTCTCTAAGTTCACTAGCGTGGGGCGCCGTAGAAATTATGAAGATTATTAAACGTGAATAATCACGATGATGTTTTTATTTTTTCGCATAAGTGCGAGAAGCATTTTATATTTGCCCGCTCGGGATGAACTACAATATAACCTATGCTCGCGAACCGCGAATTGAGCATTACCGTGTGCCAACAGGGTCACTCCCCGCATCACTTATGGCGTCCAAATACGAATCACAGGACCCCGAGGAAGATATGGATGCTCTATTGGACTCTCAACGCAGGGGGATTCTAGCGGATTTTGGGCCGGACACGCCCTTTCTTATTTCCGCAGAGCCGGCAAGACGTCCTGGCGGGCACAGTGAATCTATGATCAACCTCAGGACTAATGGTCATCGCGGAGAAGTCTGGAAAGATCCATACCGTCCTGAAGAATATTATGATTTTGCTGGAGAGAGGGAACCTCGTGGAGCTGCTGATGGCCCAGATTTTTCTAAGCTCCATGAAGAGGCTAGGGTGCGTTCTAGATTTCAGCGGTTGGGCCCAGACCCGATGAAACCGCAAGTCATTGAGGGACCCATTGCAGAAACTCGTCTAATAGCCGACCGCTCCAAGGCGCATTGGAGTGGTGGCCGACGGATGAAGATATTTGATAGACAACTTACTAATGCTCCACGCGGGGCTGTCGCCAAATACTCCGGAGTAAGTGTATTAGAACGAGTATCCGCGCAGAATCCCAAAGGTGACCCAATGCCAGATAATTACTTGCCTCGCTCTTCAGCTCAACAATATGTAGACCCCACTAGTGCCTCGAGGAAAAGAGGACTTCCTACAATGACCCAGGATTTTGGAGTTGTCAATTATGGATTGTTGCGCGCGGGGCCAAAAGTTCACGACCCAACTGATCCGCTCGCATACGTGGAGACGACAAACGAGTTTGAGCAACATTACACAGATACGCCCACTCGCTACAAACAAATAATTCAGACTATGTCTGATATTGTCCGGGCGAGAGAACAGAAACTATCCATGTCTGGTTCTGGCGGGGTTGAAATGATGGAGTCAGGCACCCAGCAACCCATATCATCCAGAAGACCTACCAGTCGCGACTTAGCCGCAATAATTTCTTCCGTGGAGACGCAGGATTATCATGATGAACAAATAGGATTATCTACTCGCGCCCAGAAACTCCCTGTGGAGCATCATGGTGTAAATCCATATGGTGAACAATCACATACTGCAGACTATATCTTGCACAACGCCCAGCTATTCTACAAATCTGTAAGACAACCGGAAGATTCCGCGAAGATCCGCGAGAAAATGATAGTTGATAGGCACGTCCCGGAGACAAGCGAATCACATCTCGCGACAAAAAAATTAAAACTCCCCGAGGCTCGTGGCGGGGCAAATCTTCTGGCAGATGTTCAGCAAGAACACGGCCAATCATACTTGGTAAAATCTTACGGAGGGCTTAAGATGAATATATCTGGAGGTATGGATGGGCTTGTCATCCCCGGGGCTGAAACTACAGATGGTCACGCGACGCCTTACCGCAAACTCAATCATAATGATCCCAATGGGTCTAATAATAAGTTTGTTGTTTCCGCACAGTCCCTAGAGGATACTCGGATGAAACACTTTTCTCGAGGAACTGCTTATGGCCGTGAGAATGCTCGTCAATTCCTAGATCACTCTGGTCAAGCTGTAGGAGAGACCATTGGGGAATTTTGATATGAAAGTCCTTCTTCGCGCATAAACATTGCTTATATTTTGCTGAAGAATTCATTAGATCATGGACTATACCACTATGTTAAATCGGACAAGGTCAGTCATTCCCATTTTTGAGATCGTGGGGTCACACATTGTGAATACTTTCTATAATAAGCTTTATCGCAAAGCCGTTGAAGACACGCGTAAGGGCCAACATAAATCCATAACTGATGGCTACCGGTATATTATTGGAGTATATGTTTCGAGCATCTCAGACACGTCCGCGCAATACTGCAACGAAGAGATAATTTCTATGCATAATTATTATCAGACAAATCACCGCGGAGGGGTTGTCGTACAATTTGCCGAGTTCGAGGATCAGTTTCTTAAGCAGATCATCCCAAAGAACTATTTCATATCATTTACTTCCATGGATAAAGATCGTGTTCTTCGCGAAGTAATCATCAAAGTTATCTTGGAGTTTGCAAAGGAAATACTTGACTCAAAATCAAAAGGAAAAGTCCCGCTAATATGTAAAATAGTGGACGCCCACACAGACCAGGCTAATGTGGTCGAGTTACAAAACATAGCATATAGTTTGCTGATTCTCCGGAGAGAAGAATATTATTCTGGTTTTGCCCAGGAACACATTCGAGAGAAGCTCCCACCTGGCAGCGCCACAAATGTGGACGTATTTAATAGGCTCAAGAGCGAGTATGCGATCGAGATGAAGAAACGCATGGAAGCCGAAGCAGAACTCAGAAAGGCCAAGCGAGTCATTGATCAACTTGCCGACACAGCCAGAAACCAACACAAAAAAATCATGGATTTGGAGGTTAGAATTTCCAGTAACACCAACAAGAACATTCAAGCACCACAACAAGAATACATCGCGCCACCCATTAGGTCTCGCTCGAAAACCCCGGCACCTCCTAGATTCCGGCTTGACTCCGCTGAAGACTCAGAAAGTTCTTCTTCAAGTGCTGAAAATGAACAACAAGGAATCTTTGGGGATGATGATGACTTTGATAGGGACGCTGGCTTCGGGATATGATCCCTCGCGCGGCAAACAATAATGATAATATCTTTTTTGACCCGCGCGTAAAGCCTCTCAATGCACATATACATATTATGCCGTTCAGCATAGGTTCAGCCGTCAACGAATCAACGGATTGGATATTGATGAATAATTTTACTCGCACTGTCTCTAAGAATCCCCTATATACTGGAATAGTAATATCCCTGGTAATCTTGGCGATTGCATGGATAGTCTTTCCGACATTAGGCCGGCCTAAAAGAATGTTAAAATTCTGGATATTTTCAGCGATTGCTACAACTGGTCTGGTGTTTTTACATGATCGTATTCTTCTCACGGACAAAGAGCAAGTAGCTGCAGACTCGGTTGTCGCAAACATAATGAAGGGCGCTCACGATCCAGAGACACTTAGCGACATTCCAGATGTTCCCGTTACATTTAACCTTTCGGAAAATGAGGAAGATAGCGACTGATATTTGGTCAAAAGCGTAATTTATAAGACACCCAGTTATTTTTTTGGCGCCTGGCTTGTATATGTGAATGAGTCTAGAAGAGTTCGAAATAACCCCTGAGCGACTTCTTGATAAGAGCACAGTTTTATTGGGTCCTAGCGGATCCGGGAAGAGTACGATCATTATTGATATTTTATATCATCTGAAGCCCTATGTGGACCAGGCCGTCGTATTCTCCCCAATGGATAAACAGAATAATACATTTGGAGTCGGAGTATTGCCTAGGCCTCTTATTCATTACCAAGTCTCTGCGGAAGTACTAGATGATCTATGGGATAGACAGGCCGAGTTCGTCTCGCTATATCGTCAAGCTAATAGACTCCCTGTTTTAGAAAAGCTCTTCTCGCGCGTCCCAGAGCATCGCGCCGGACAACTCTTGAAAGCATACGAAGGTAAAATGAAGAAAATCATTTCTGCGTTGGAGCCAGATGATCCTCGTGCGGACAAGATCAAAGCAAATTATGATGAGTTCCGAGCTAGGTTCTACAAAAAATACATAGCTAAGCACGCGCAATACTTATCAAAGATCCCGCTGTCTACCTCCGAGAGTATATCGCTAAAAAATATACATTTCAACCCGAGAATTGTCGTGATCTTCGATGACTGTACGGACATACTTAAGAAGATGAAGGGGACTCGATTCATACAAAATGTGTTCTATCAAGGCAGATGGTCAATGATGACAATCATCATGGGGCTACACACAGATAAAGTCCTTGACCCTGAGATCAAGAAGAGTATATTCAATACTATATATACCCGCTCATCTACGGCGCTTGCATGTCTCAACAAAGAATCCTCGGGACTCTCAAAGGAAGGACGCCAACGAGCCATAGCTGCAACGCACGAGGCCATAACTCCTTTGGTTGAACATCAAGTACTTGTATATACAAACACGGATGATAAATACTGGAAGTTCAAAGCGACTGTCCGTAAAGGGTTCAAGTTCTGTTCACCTGCTATATGGGCGTTATGTGATGCTATAGCTACAGATGAAAACGAATCTGTGGATTTCAAGAAGAGTAAATACATTCGGGATATCATCTAGATAATGTCCAGGTATAAACCAAAAAAATATATGTGTAGTACAGCAGAAAATGTATTTATAACTTCTTGCCACGTCCTCGGCCTTTTCCCCGAGTTGGCTTTGATGTTGCCAGTTCCTCGGGGGTTTTGAGAGTTTTTATAATTTGCTCGCGGCCGGCAACAACAAGTTTCTCTTTTTTATAGGCGGCTTCTACAGGTACACCCTCTGCGCGGACAGGTTGGTATCCCTGTGGAGCGGCAGGGTCCATATGAATAGGCTCTTCAGCTTGAGTATATAAGATTTTAGTTTCTAATCCCACGACCTCACCCTCTGAGTTTTGAACGGGCTCAATAACGTGTGTTCGTATAGCGCCATCTGGAACCTCGATACTTTCTTTGATCTTCTGGAGCTCTCGGTGTTTCTCAGCGAGTTCCTTCTTTTCATCCTCGGTTAGGCCTGGTTTAGCCCCGAGTTCTGTTGTTTGATTCATGATCTTAACATATTCTTTGAGTTCTTCATCGTCCGGCCCAACATCAGCAATGTTCTTCTTTTTGTCGTTGGATATCCTCTTCTTATTCATATCATCAATGAGGCGCGTGGCTGATTCATGATATTCTGTCATCTTCCTGAGAAGTTCTGTGTTTTTATTGTAGTAATTGACCTTATCGCGGTTCTGCTTAAACGGCCCAAAGAGGGTCATTCCTCCAGATGCAACGGTCTGTACCGGCAAAACAAATTCAGCCTGATGAGTTTCTCTAAACTCATTGGCTTCTTCGGCCGTATCGTGGATGGAATGTAGAGTTATACCGAACTCTATATCAGATACATACGGATAACATAGATCTGTGATAACTCGCAAGTATTCATAGTTATTATCTATGTAGCGATTGAACTGATAGAACATATCAGCCGGAGGTTCAACACGAAGCGCCGCGGCGGACTGCGCCGCACTGAGAGGCCCAGCAATCTTACCGACATCCTCGGAAATACGCACGAGTTCAGCATACTGCTTTGTAAGTAGCCCAAGAGCATCGGCAGTGGAATGACCCGCCGTTATTGCATCATGTGCCGCGGCCACAGCAGTAATAGCTTGCTCGGCCAAGGTTTTTGTGGACATTATAGCGCCTACTGCATACTCAATAGTTTTCTCTGAGTTGGCCTCGAGACGGCGCTGGATTTCTGGGGCCGACTTCAAGTAAGTATTGACTCGGTTATGTAGCTGATTATATTGAGCAACTCTTTCCGGGATGGCTCTCCCAGCATCATCTAAGTGCGCCCCTCGGACATGACGGTCGGGATTATATGTAAATGCCTGACCTAGGAAATCAATGACGTGTTTTTTGGCTTCGGCTTGTTTGGATTTGATTGTTTTGTCCCGCTCGGCAACGGCTTCTGCTAATTCTGGGCTATTAGCCTGTAAATGCTCAGTAGCCTTAGTGAACTCTTCCATAATGGAAATAGTTGTGGCGGTGTGCTCGTATTCATAAGCTTGGCGAAATATGTATCCTATTAGCGCCGTAGAATAAAATCCTCGTAAGTAAGTATCACGCATACCTATCAGAGTAATGTTTGCAAAACATTGGCTATCTGTAAACGCCGTCGCAAGGTGATTAATTTCTTTTTTGGCCGCAGCTATTTCATTCTCATTGAGTTCATCAATGCTCTTAGGGTCAGTTAAAACACGCTGAAGAAGCTCGCGTCGTTGTTCAGGGGTAAAGACATCCATTTATAAAGCCCCAACGGTTAACGCTTAAATAAAATGGACTTGCTCGAGCAAATTTCTATCAAACTTAACTATCTCTCCGACGCCGCGAGATACCTAGGAATTCTTGAAGGTTCTGGTAATGACATGGGAGTTCACAGACATAGCATCGCGGAGAATTTCATAAAGCTTGAACAAGATTTTCACTTAGCAGCCACACCATTATTTGTTTCTTCAGCAGAAACAAAGACTGTTTCCGAGAGAAACTTAGCAAAGATCCTAGATAAAATCTCATTCGAAGAGAGGTCCCGTGATGTCATCCATGCACTCATGACTTACGCTGCTGAGAACGGCCCAGTAAGTGGCAGTATGTCCTTAGAAACTAATGCGGCAATGAGGCTTCTTTCCGCTGCTCAAAACATAGGGGCGCATTCTATCTTTATTCCGCTTGGTAAAGATACGTGTAAATGTGGTGCAGAATATGTAATTATACCGGAACTATCCGTTCGTCAATGCCCAGGATGCTCGAAGATAAAAACCATTACCGGGATCGTCTTTGATACTGGACGTACTGCTGACCCATATGGGGCAAAAAATAAAAACCGCAGCGCTGTTATGCGACATTACTTATTTTGGATGAATCGCATTCAAGCTCGGGAAAAGGTAGTGTTCGAGGATAAGCTTATTGCTGGGATTCAATATGTGATGTCCCGGGATGGGGACTCCGCACAAGATCTCAAATGCGAAAGAATGCGAGAAATCCTCAAAGATCCTATCGTTAGCTCTCCAACACTAAATGACCATGTGCCGTCGTTGATTGTTAAGCTTGGGGGTCCTTCCCCGCCACAACTTACTTCAGAGGAAAGCGAGAGACACAGAGTCCTATTTATAAAAATTATTGACCTGTATGATCATCGCGGGAATAAGCCATATTATCCATACTTTATCTATAAGCTCATAGAAATCATGTTTGGGCCAAGACCGCAAAATGCCATACTTCCCAAGTCGTATGATGAAGTTGCCAAATATCAGCCTTATCCAGACATATTTTCCGTCTCGCGGGAGAAATTACTTTTACTAGATTACATTCACTTACAAAATCCAGAGACAGTCATTCGCCGCGATGAAGAGTTCCAGCGAATAGTTGAGCGCTCCGATTATCGAGATGGACTTTACTATACTCCAACGAATCTATATCTTCGCGTGAAAATATAAGCCCGCTTACTTTATACATTCGAGCCAAAAAATGTCGACAACAAGAACCAATGATAAACTGACCATTGACATGGTAGAGCTTCTTGATAACTTCGGCCAGAGCGCACCTCAGAATGATGCTCAGATCAATAGTTTCAAGGGCCGGCCAGTTTCTACTCCCGCGTTGTACGTGTATGGTACAACGCGTTTCAACGGCCAGATCCTTAGCGACATCAATTCAACCCGCCGAATCCTCATGTCTGATGGAAGCGCTGGGGAGCCATCACTGACATATATAGATGATTCAACAACAGGAATCTTTCAACCTGCTGCCGGGGAAATGGAAATAGTTTCTAGCGGGTCTCCAGTTGTGAACTTTACTGGAAGTTCGGTGCAGTTCTTTGTCCCGATTAGTGCGCCCCCAGGGCTTCCGTTCATAATAAACGCCCCTATCTTACAGAATGCCCAAGGAGGAATCGGAGGGGCAACAACACAGTACTCGCTGGGTGTTATAACAACAAACGCAACTCCAACAAATCTCCTGAATATTCCCTCAGACTCTCCTACGAGCAACCGCGTGTATGTGTTCGATGTATCTATTGGGTGTGCAAATATGAATACACTTTCGGATGTGGCTAGTTATCAGTTTATATTCCGCGCTAGGAAATTAGGCACAGTCTTTACTACTGTAGGACCTTTACAGCTCACACAGGCCATAGATACAGGATTAGCTGGCGCTGGCATATCATTATCTGGTGGCGGCTCAGTATCTTTACAAGTTGTAGGGCTCGCTGGCACGACAATACGCTGGACCGGAAGAGTTGTAGTAACCACTCAGGATTTCTAGAGGAGAAACTAGTCACGACAAAACGCAAAAAACTAATCTTATTTTTTGTCCGATTTGGATGTCTCCCCGCGTAAGAATAATACTTGCGTGGAATGTCCTCTACAGTGGTGACAACTACAACGCAAGCAGTCGCCGATACAATTTCCTTGTCGGTGGTTGGCCAGAATGGGAATGGGTTTGTACACATTCCCGCACAGGCCTCGACGCCCAGTGGCGTACCATCTACAGGAATAACTATGTTCGCGGACAGTTCAAACGATCTTTCGTGGAAACGAGTAGGTTTTTTGAACAAGCTCCGAGCGACTGGCCAGACCGCCGATAGAATATGGGATTTACCTGACGCATCCGGGGAAGTCTTGCTCACGGACAATTCAGCAGTCATCTCTAACAAAACTATATTATCCTCAGACGGCAACATAGTGGATGTTGCCAGCATAGGAGGGTACGTCGTTGTAGGCACTCCTTCTAATGGCGACCTATTTTCATTCAATACAACAGCTAATGAAATCAATCCTCTTACTCTACATGCTACTGCGCCCATTTCTTATTCCGCTGGAAATATAAGCGCTATCATTGGCCAATCCGCTGGAACCCTCGCTGCAGGTAATGACAACAGATTCTCAACACAGCAAATTGTAATAGTGAAGTCAAGTGGAGCAGGTGCTGGAGAGTTCTCTAGTATATCCGCCGCGGTGGCAAGCATAACTGACTCAGGCCCAAGTAAACCATATGTTGTACGAGTCAATCCAGGAAATTACGTTGAACCCCCGATTGTATTGCCTGATTATGTCCACTTGATCGGAGTGGATTGCGCATCATCAACTATAATCGCTAGTACTCCCGGGTCAACGCTGATAACCTGCACGGGTACATACAATTGGTTAAGTAACTTGAACCTGATCGGGGATGGTTCCCCGAGTTCCATAGGGATTGTATCTGACTCAGCAACTTCTACAGTTATATGGATCTGTCTAGTTTCTGGGTTCGAGCGAGGTATCTATGCGAAGGCGACTAGCACGGCAGGGTCAATAGTGATTGACAAATCAGCAATATATGATTGCTCAGAATATGATTTCCTCGCAGATACTCGGACGCTCATAGGAGCTAATCCTTTACAAGTGGCAGTGTATGACTGCGACATAGCAAATACAGTCACGCCTAGCAGTGTGGCCGTGTTTGCATTCCGCGGAGTCGATACGCAAGTAAGACTATACGATACCCAGTTCCGCTGTTGGCCCTCGGAGGTCTGTGTGTATGCTGACGATGGCGCCGATATAACTACGCAAGGTTGCGGGATAAGTGGCGCGAACATAGGGATACACTTGAGTGCCATTGGAGCAGCGGCCAACCTTACAGCACACGCAACAATAATCTTGAACTCACTCAGCGCAGACATAAAAATAGAACATAGTGGCACTCAGGCCAGCTTCTCCGGGACTGCTGATAGGACAAAGCTCGATATTGTTGATGGCGCAGACTTGGCATGCATGTTCTTTGACCCGGCTAATCCAGGGACAATCTTATCTGGAGACATTTACTTAGGCCCGACGAATCAATCATTCTTTACAAACATGAGTCGCCCGCTCAATGAGCAACTCGCTTTAGGGATTCTCTCTGGCGGAGAAATGCAAGCAGGAATCGGATATAATGTATTGATTAATCCCGGCTTAGGATATGTCACAGACCTGACTGATCCCAGATATGTCCGAGAGATTTCCTGGGGAGCCTCATCGCTACTTGTCCCAGCCGGCGTCTCTTGGATATTCGTTGAATCTACTGGGACTGTTAACCATTCTGCCTCCGAGCCAGACCTAACTCAACATGTTATCTTAGGCCGAGTCTATGCTTCGGGAGGTTCAATAGATTTTATCGACATGGACCGCGCTGAGACAACGCATAACTACAATAAATATGTCACGTTCTCTCAACGAATTCTTGGGGTAACCTATCACGCTGGATCTCTTGTGTCTGCGGATTCGTCTCGGCAGCTCACGATCACCTCCGGACAATACTTTCTAGCAAACAACTATTTTACACCATCGGGACTCTCAACTGGGTCAACGTTCTATCAATATAATCATACCGCTCCTAGCATTTGGGCGTCCAGCCTTGTGACGTCCGTGACGAACACGCTATATGATACTGGCTCTGGTGTGGCTAGCATCCCAGCGGGGAAGTTCGTAAAACATTACTTGTACACGGTAGGCCAAGGAGTCAACGAAAAATACTTTCTTGTTTTAGGCCAGTCCCCAGTAGACACACTTGTTTTAGCCCAGTCCGATTCGAACTTCATTCCTCCATCACACTTCTCTGGGGGTGTGGCACTTATTGCAGGTATCATAGTGCAGGAAGGCCAAAGTGCCGTACAAGATATATTGGATTTGCGCCCACGTATTGTTGGCGGAACTGTGGCCGGGTCAACCGCCGTAGTGACAGATCATGGAGACCTGACGGGATTACTCGATGATGATCACCCGCAGTATTTACTAGTGAGTGGGTCCCGTGCTATGACGGGGGCCCTAGATATGGGAGGAGAAGAGATTCATAATGCCGGCGATATCAACGGTGTATCCATTGAATCACATGCAGCCAGGCATCTTCCCGCAGGATTAGACCCGTTAGCCACTGCAGCCCCTCTAGTTACTTTATCTGCCGCAACAAGTAACCTCGCTGGGACGGCCAACTCATTTTCCCGCTCAGATCATACTCATGCTCTGGACTTATCTGGGTTCTCACTAAATAGTTTATCGGGTGTCCTGAGCGTATCTAAAGGAGGTACGGGGGCGGCATCTCTTACATCAGGCCGAGTCTTAGTTGGCGCAGGGACAAGTGTGGTTGATACGTCTAAGAGCGCACCCAGCGGGTCCTTCGTTGGGACAACGGATACTCAGGTTCTATCAAATAAGACTGCATTCATCTCCGCTGGAAATAATCTCGAGGCATCATCGGTACAAGGTGTATCTGTATCGGCAACTCTCCCTACTGCCGGCCGAATCCTAACTGCAACAAGTTCCACAACAGCTTCCTGGCAGTTCATCTCGGACTCATCTATTACAGGAGTTATTGCGGTTCCCCATGGAGGAACCGGTCAATCAACACTAACATCTGGTGGCGTGCTCGTCGGCGCTGGAGTTAGTGCCGTGGACACATCAAAGGTTGCGCCTGGCGGTGACTTCGTTGGAACTACTGACGCGCAGACTCTCACTAATAAAACGCTTACTATCGCTGGAGGGAATGTCCTGGAGGCCAATAAGATTTCTGGTGTTTCTATCGCCGGGACGCCAACGAGTGGCCAGATATTATCAGCCACATCTGGGACTTCAGCATCATGGAGCAATCTAACAGACTCATTAATTGTTGGCGTTATTACAGTTCCGCATGGTGGGACAGGTGCTTCGACATTGACTGCGAACAGATTCTTAGTTGGAGCCGGGACATCCCCGGTGGACTTGACCAAGGTAGTTCCTAGCGGGGTCGTAGTGGGAACCACGGACACACAAACTATTACTAATAAGACTCTCACTGTGTCCGATGGGAATCTAGTGGAAGCCATAAGTCTGCGCGGGGTAGAACCAACAGCAACCCTTCCCGTGGTAGATCAAGTATTAATATCCACAGGATCAACAACAGCTTCCTGGCAGTTCATCTCGGATTCATCTATCACGGGAGTCATCTCTGTGACACACGGTGGGACTGGGTCTGCTACTCTGACATCAAATAAAGTCCTAGTTGGCGCCGGGACTTCCGCGGTTGACTTATCCAAAGACGCACCTAGTGGAGCCTTTGTCGGAACAAGTGACACTCAGATGATTACAAATAAGACTCTTCTTGCCGTCACGAACACGATTGAAGCCACAAGTTTGAGAGCAGTTTCTCTAGAGACGAGCCCCCCAGCTATCGGAGAAGTACTTATTGCAGACACATCGACGACAGCTTCCTGGCAGTTCATCTCGGACTCATCTATAACAGGAACGATCACAGTTCCCCATGGAGGAACTAGCAGATCAACACTGACGTCAAACAAAGTCCTAATAGGTGCCGGGACTGGACCGGTAGACTTATCCAAGGACGCACCTAGTGGATCTTTTGTGGGAACGAGCGACACACAGACTCTCACAAATAAAACTATTCTTATCTCGGGCGGAAACACCGTTGAGGCATCATCAATATCAGGAGTGTCCTTGCCGGGAAGCTCTCCATCTACCGGACAAGTACTAATAGCACTTACGCCAACTACAACTGACTGGGAGTTTGTCTCGGACACATCTATCACAGGAACTATCTCTGTGCCTCATGGAGGGACTGGCGCTTCAACACTAACATCTAACAGATTCCTAGTAGGTGCCGGGACTGCAACAGTAGACACTAGTAAGGTTGTGCCTAGCGGGACTGTTGTAGGTACCACTGATATGCAGACCCTCACGAATAAGACTCTCACTGTGGCCGGTGGGAACACACTTGAAGCCACGCATTTACAAACTGTCTCTATTTCTGGAACGGCCCCTGTGCTCGGCCAGACCCTAGTTGCAACTAGCCCAACGGCAGCCTCATGGCAAACACAAAATATAAACTCCCTCGCTGGGACACTTGATGTGGACTCAGGGGGGACGGGAGTTTCAACATTGGCAGTAAATAGATTCTTAGTTGGCGCCGGGACGGCTGCGGTAGACACAAGTAAAGTAGTTCCTAGCGGAGTCGTAGTAGGAACCACAGACACACAGACCCTCACGAATAAGACTCTCACTGTTGCCGCTGGGAATCTCGTTGAGGCTGCGAGTCTAAGAACTGTGAGTTTGGATGTAATCTCTCCTGTTGCCGGACAGTTTCTCGTGGCGGCTTCACCAACATTAGCTGAATGGGTCACGTTAGATTCGAGCTATTTTTCATCACCTATAAATGTTTCTGCTGGTGGGACTGGAACAAGTTCACTTACGGCCGGCCGAGTCTTAGTGGGGGCCGGGACTGCTACAGTGGATTTATCTAAGAGCGCACCTAGTGGGTCCTTTGTCGGGACAACAGATACACAAACTCTATCAAATAAGAACATCATCTTATCCTCCGGGAACTTTGTTGAAGCTGGTGTTTTAACGGGAGTTACCATTAATGCCACTGCGCCAACTGCCGGCCAAGTATTGACTGCTACAAGTGGTACAGTGGCTGCGTGGTCAGCTCTTAATCTTTCTGCGGTCTCAGGAACTCTCAGTGTTACCTCAGGTGGTACCGGAGTAAATAATCTTACAGCAGGCCGTGTCCTAGTTGGCGCCGGGACTTCCGCGGTTGACTTGACTAAAATTGCGCCATCCGGGGCGTTTGTTGGAGCCAGCGATACACAAACACTTACAAATAAGACTCTTCTCGCCACCACAAACACAATAGAGTCCACGAGTTTACGAACAGTGGCTCTATCTATAACAGCTCCCACGAGCGGACAAGTCCTAGTTGCGACCTCATCTACAACTGCAGCCTGGCAGAATATTTCTGTTTCATCTCTGTCTGGAACCCTCAGCGTTTCCTCAGGCGGGACCGGAGTAAATACTCTTACATCTGGCCGTGTCCTAATTGGGGCCGGAACGGGACCAGTGGACTTATCAAAAGCAGCACCTTCTGGGATTTTTGTTGGTGACGTAGACTCACAAACACTATCTAATAAAAATATTCATTGGGTTGACTCGAATGTTGTTGATGCAACTTCTTTATATGATGTTGCACTTAGCTCTACGAATGTTCCTACGACCGGTCAAGTGCTTCAGGCCATATCTGGCGTCGCAGCTCGGTGGCAGACACTCAATGTAAGTGCCCTTACTGGGACACTATCTGTTGCCGCCGGAGGGACTGGAGCCTCGGCACTTACATCAGGAAATTTCCTTATCGGTGCTGGAACGGCCGCTGTAGACACTAGCAAGGTAGCTCCTGCCGGGACAGTCGTAGGGACTACAGATACTCAAACAATCCTAAATAAGACTCTTCTCTCCGCGACGAACACAATAGAGGCCACAAGTATACGCGCCGTTGTCATATCTGCAACAGCACCAACAAGTGGGCAAATCCTATTAGCCTCTTCGGGAACATCAGCATCCTGGGGGAGTCTCCCAGTGAGCTCACTGAGTGGAGTCCTACCTGTTGCTTCCGGAGGGACAGGCTCTTCTACACTTACCTCAAATACTTTCCTAGTTGGAGCCGGGACTTCCGCAGTGACAACGACAAAAATAGTCCCTACCGGGACAGTTGTTGGAACTACAGACACACAAACCCTCACAAATAAGACTCTTCTCTCCGCGACAAATACTTTAGATGCATCACTCTTACGCGGTGTCACACTAAGTCTCACAGCTCCAATAGCCGGCCAAGTCCTCGGGGCAACTTCAACAACGGATGCGGAATGGACGAACCTCACAGATTCATTTATAACCGGGCCAATATCTGTTGCCAAAGGAGGAACAGGGGTATCTACACTCACAGCGGGCACATTCCTAGTTGGAGCCGGGACTTCCGCAGTGACAACGACAAAAGCAGTCCCTGTTGGGGACGTAGTGGGAACAAGCGATGCACAGACTCTCACTAATAAAACACTTACTATCACCGGAGGGAATTCACTCGAGGCCATTACTTTACGCGGCGTTACTCCTAGCGTGACAGCTCCAACAGCCGGCCAAGTCCTCGTTGCATCATCATCTACGGCAGCATCCTGGGGAAGTCTCCCAGTAGGTTCACTCGTAGGAACATTACCTGTGGCTAATGGCGGCACAGGCGCCTCGACATTGACATTAAATAGATTCCTTGTTGGAGCCGGGACGGCATCGGTAGACTTGACTAAGGCAGTTCCCAGTGGGGTTGTTGTGGGTGATTCCGACACTCAGACTCTTACTGGAAAAACCATCTCGGCATCGACAAACGCCCTTGTTGGTGCAACGCACGCCCAAGCGGTAGCAATAGACACTGTGTCTCCCACGATAGGACAAATCCTAGTTGCCACTAGTCCCACGGCGGCCTCATGGACAACCCTCACATTAAGCTCATTCTCCGGAACACTCAGTGTTACTTCAGGAGGAACAGGGGTCTCGACGTTGACATCAGGCCGATTCTTAGTAGGGGCCGGGACTTCCGTGGTGGACACAAGTAAAGTAGTTCCCGCCGGGGCTGTAGTAGGAACTACAGATACGCAAACCCTTACGAATAAGACTCTTCTTGCCGCCACGAACACGATCCAAGCTACTAGCATACAAGCGGTTACTATATCTACAACAGCTCCTACAGCGAATCAGGTTTTAATTGCATCTTCTGGCACGGCAGCTGCTTGGGGGTCTGTCCCGGTAGGTTCACTGAGCGGAGTCTTACCTGTTGCTTCCGGAGGGACTGGCGCTTCAACGCTAACATCAGGCACATTCCTTGTTGGTGCCGGGACAGCCGCAGTGGACACCAGTAAAGTAGTACCTGGCGGAGTCGTAGTGGGAACTACCGACACACAGACCCTCACAAATAAGACTCTCCTCTCTGCCACAAATACAATAGAATCTACAAGTTTACGCACAGTCGTCATATCTGCAACAGCTCCCACAGCGAATCAGGTTCTAATCGCTTCTTCAGGCACAGCTGCGGCCTGGGCGACAATGAATCTCTCAAACATCACTGGGACTCTCGCGGTGACCAATGGAGGAACGGGTGCCTCAACACTTACCTCAGGTACATTCCTAGTAGGTGCCGGGACGGCAACAGTGGATACAAGTAAGGTTGTTCCTAGCGGAACAGTCGTAGGGACCACTGATACGCAGACGCTCACAAATAAGACACTCACTATTGCAGGCGGGAACTCGCTAGAGGCCACGACTGTACGAGGTGTGACTGTATCTGCTACTCTTCCGCTACCTAACCAAGTATTAGTTGCTACCACTACGACAACTGCCGCCTGGGGAAGTCTCCTAGTGGGCTCACTTAGCGGAGTCTTACCCGTTACTTCTGGAGGAACGGGAGCCTCTACTCTCACTGCGGGCACATTCCTTGTTGGCGCCGGGACGGCAACAGTAGACACTAGTAAAGTAGTACCTGCCGGGGCCGTCGTAGGGGCAACAGATACGCAGACGCTCACAAATAAGACACTCACTGTGGCCGGTGGGAACACTGTAGAATCTACAAGTATACGTGCTGTTGTCATATCTGCAACAGCTCCCACGGCGAATCAGGTCCTAGTTGCGTCGTCTAGCACGGCGGCATCTTGGGGGACTGTTCCGGCTGGTTCAATTAGTGGGACTTTAGGTGTGGCTGCCGGTGGAACTGGCTTAACTAATCTCGGGACTGGGTTCGTCATAGGAAATGGTACTTCACCGCCTAGTGTGACGAAAGTTGTCCCTGCCGGGGATGTGTTAGGGACAACAGATGCCCAGACTATTTCCGGGAAGACTATTTCTGCATCCACGAACACGCTAGTCGGCGCGACACATGTCCAGGCAGTTTCTATATCGACCGTAGCTCCTACTGCCGGCCAGATCTTAGTTGCATCCTCTGGAACAGCTGCGGCTTGGTCGGGTCTATCAGCGGCTTCAATATCTGGTATAATTAGCGTATCCAACGGAGGAACTGGAGCCTCTACGCTCACATCAAATACATTCCTGGTTGGAGCGGGAACATCCGCAGTGACAACGACAAAAGTGGTCCCTGTTGGAGTCGTAGTGGGAACTACCGATACACAAACTCTCACTAATAAGACAATGACTATTGCCGGCGGGAACTCGCTCGAAGCCAATACAATTTCTGGAGTTCTTGTGGCGGCAGTGGCACCAACAGCGGGACAAGCTCTCGTAGCCACAAGCGGATCTGTTGCAGCCTGGGGAAGTATTGGAGTTGCTGGCGGTGGAACAGGGGCCTCGACGCTCACGGCGGGTAATTTTCTCATCGGAGCCGGAACAGGCATTGTAGACACAAGTAAAGTAGCCCCTGCTGGAGCCGTCGTTGGAACCACAGATACACAAACATTATTCTCGAAGACTCTCCTTTCCGCTACGAATACCATAGAGGCCACAAGTATACGTACTGTTGTCATATCTGCGACAGCTCCTACGGCCAATCAAGTATTAGTTGCATCATCCGGGACAGCAGCATCCTGGGGGTCTGTTCCGGCATCATCAATATCTGGAACTTTACCTGTAGCTTCTGGAGGAACCGGAGCCTCGACGCTAACAGCTGGATCATTCTTAGTGGGCGCCGGAACATCTGCAGTGGACACAACAAAAGTAGTCCCTGTTGGAACAGTCGTGGGAACTACAGACACACAGACCCTCACGAATAAGACTCTTCTCTCCGCGACGAACACAATAGAGGCCACGAGTCTGCGCACAGTTTTTATTTCTGGCACGGCTCCAACAGTTAATCAAGTTCTTATTGCGACATCATCTACTGGCGCAGCCTGGGGGTCTGTCCCGGTAGGTTCACTTAGTGGTACTTTACCTGTTTCTTCCGGAGGAACTGGGGCGACATCATTCACATCAGGGAATGTACTTGTCGGTGCTGGAACTTCCGCTATCACTGCCACGAGCGCGGCTCCTACTGGGTCATTTGTAGGGACTACCGATACACAGACGCTCACAAATAAGACTCTCACGGTCGCTGGCGGCAACACAATAGAATCCACTAGCGTAAGAACCGTTGTAGTATCTGCCACAGCTCCTACATCTGGCCAGGTTCTCTCGGCGACATCAGGCACATCAGCCTCTTGGACTACTCCCACTGCCGGGGTGGCTACTACGACTGTTGATGCTATAGTTCGCTGGGGTGACACAACAGGTAAAACTCTGAATAACTCTGTGGCAACTCTCAATTCCGCTGGGACAATCACTACGACAAATTTCTCATTTGCCAACACGACCGGATCTGGCTCCGGCATTATCTTCCAGAACTCAAACCGAGTATTCCATAATTATTCCACGACAAATGCCAACTTATTCTTGGGCATTAACGCAGGAAATTTTACATCTACTGGGGCCGCGTTCAACACATGTGCTGGTAATGGAACAGGACAATCACTTACCACTGGATCAAGAAACATCATCTTAGGTGAGGCTGCCGGAGGAAGTGTTACGTCCGGCAGTGATAACATATTAATACATTATGGTAACTCGTTGCTGGCCACGGGGTCTGGTAACATACATATAGGAAATACTACAGCTGTTGCCGCCGAGGCAAATACTATTCGTATAGGAGGGACGTCACATGTGGCTGCATTTTTCGCAGGAATATATTCTGTTACCCCGACCGAGGACAGGTTTGTATTTATTAATTCTTCCGGGCAGCTCTCGGCCAGAACTACCATTGCGGTAGGCTCACTAAGTGGAACTCTCGGCGTATCCGCTGGAGGGACCGGAGCCACATCATTTACTTCAGGAAATGTACTTGTTGGAGCCGGGACTTCTGCTATCACTGCGACTAAAGCCGCACCCGCAGGAGTATTCGTGGGAACCACGGACACGCAAACTCTCACTAATAAGACTCTTACTGTGGCTGGCAGTAACACTATTGAAGCAACTAGTTTACGCACAGTTGTTATTTCTGGCACGGCTCCTACTACCGGACAAGTGCTCACGGCCACATCATCTACAACAGCCGCATGGTCTGCGGCATCCGGCGGGACAACAGCAGTTTCTGCTGGAGGGACTGGCCAAACATCGCTCACATTTGGGAACTTTCTTATCGGACAAGGAACAAATCCAGTGGACACATCGAAGGTCGCACCTGCCGGCGATGTCTTAGGGACAACAGATTTCCAGACGATCACAAATAAAACCATTACTGCTGCCTCAAACGTGTCCGTGGAGGCAACAGGGCTCCGAGCAGTCCTTATTAATAACACAACGCCCGCGATAGGAAATGTTCTCGTAGCGACTTCTACCACTGTGGCTTCCTGGGGTACTTTACCAGCAGGATCAATTAGCGGAACTCTCGCTGTAACCAATGGAGGGACAGGGTTGAGCAATCTAACATTAGGAAATTTCCTTGTAGGGGCCGGAACGTCTGCGGTAGATACAACAAAAGTAGTCCCAACGGGTGTCGTCGTAGGGACTACCGATACACAAACACTAACAAATAAGACCCTCACTCTTGCTGGTAGCAATACCGTCGAAGCAACATCCCTAAGAACAGTAGCCATTTCCGGGACGGCCCCGACAACTAATCAGGTTCTGGTGGCCTCTGGAGGTTCGAATGCATCTTGGTCTCTCATAACTAGCTCAAACATAAGCGGATCTATCAATGTTTCTGCCGGAGGAACCGGCCAGAGCAGTCTCACCTTTGGGAACTTTCTCGTTGGGCAAGGAACAAATGCCGTTGACACCTCGAAGGCAGCCCCTAGCGGAACAGTTGTAGGAACTAGTGACTTCCAAACGCTCACAAATAAAACCATAACTGCAGCATCGAACGTGTCCGTGGAAGCAACTTCTATACGTGCTGTAGTTATATCTACAACAGCCCCCACAGCGAATCAGGTCCTAGTCGCCACATCAGGTACGGCAGCTGCTTGGGGGTCTGTCCCAGTAGGGTCTATCTCTGGAACTTTACCAGTTTCTTCCGGAGGGACTGGGGCGACATCATTTACATCAGGTAATGTGCTAGTAGGTGCGGGAACGAGTGCCATCACTGCAACGAGCGCGGCCCCATCTGGAGCATTCGTTGGGACTACCGATACACAAACACTAACAAATAAGACTCTTCTAGCCGCAACGAACTCTGTCCAAGCTACGGCGCTACAAACAACTAATATCGCCACTACAGCCCCAACAACTAATCAAGTACTCCAATACAATGGAACTCAATGGGCCCCATCGACATTCACAGTATCTCTTGCGTCATCATATTGGGCTTTTCGCGACGAAAAAACAAGCGGTACCGCTGGGGGTACAGCTTCTGGCGGTTCTTGGGGTACAAGAGACATAACTAATATAGACGGCGCTGGGGCAAATGTAACTTTGGCTTCGAACGTGTTGACGTTTGCCGCTGGGACTTACTCGATCACTTTCTCCGCTCCTGCATATCAGGTCGGATTCTGTAAAGCCAGACTATTAAATGTGGGAACAGCGGCAGCAATTGCGTATTCGACGAATGGTTTTAGCGCCACCACATCTACGAGCCAGATTAATTTAGACTTGTACGCGGTCGTTACGTTCGCTAGCTCCACGCAAGTCCGAGTAGAACAATATGCGCAAACTACAAAGGCTACGACGGGAAGGGGTCAAGCTTTATCTTTGGCCGGCATCGTTGAGACATACCTTACAGGATTCATACAGCAAATTGCATGAAGTAGTGGGGGTGCCATCTAGTGGGTCACAAGGTTGAGGCTTCGATTGGCACCGAGTCTCTTCTATATTTTTTCATCAAACAGACCCATTTATGCGCGGAGTATAAAAATCTATTTTTTGATCTTACGCACGGACTATTCGGCAAGTATATATAGAACTTGGAAATGACAACCCGAGCCACAACCACAAATACTCCATTGTTCTCGGATTCTCTATCAATTACAGGAACTTCAGGGGCTGGATACTTGAGGCTTGACCCACAAAGTATTTCTCCTGGAGCATCATCTGGAAAAAGTACGCTTCATGCAAATTCCGCTGGGGAATTAGTTATAGCAACTGACACCCGGGAGGCAACATTAAGTACTTCTAGCTTGACCGCCGGGAGAACTTTCACTTTGCCGGATGCAAGTGGGAGCATTGTGTTAAATGACAATGAAGCCATGCTCGAGAAAAAAACAATAATTGGTGGCGGCCTCACGGGAAATACTGTCGATGCTAATTTTCTCGCTGGGTTTGAGGTCATCGGCGTAGCAGCCGACGGGGACGTTCTCGCGTTTGATACAGGAGCCGGTAAGATATCCGCGCTGACTATCTCAGCTACTGCGCCACTCAATTATTCTGCCGGTGTATTTGATGTGTCTGTGGGATCTACAGCAGGGACTGTAGCGGCAGGAAATGATGGGCGCTTAAGTGCGACCAGGCACGTTCATGTCAAAGCATCATCTCCTGGAGCTGGTGAATACACAAGTATATCTACAGCACTTGTATACGTTGCATCGCAGAGCCCATCCGCGACCAACCAATGGGTAGTAGAAGTACATCCTGGAGTCTATGTTGAGCCAGCCATGACCATCCCGGGATATGTATTTGTCTCCTCGCGGGGAGGGGCAAAGATTGTCCCAGCAGCATCTAACATTACACTGTTTACTTGCACGGGAAAGGGTTCGCTGGAGAACTTTACTCTTGAGGGACTCTCTGGGGTCTCCGATGTGGCTCTGTCCGTAGAAAGTTCATCGTTAGGCTTCAGGATTTCTAAGTGCTCAATCTCTGGATTTGCTCTCGGAATCCGACAGACGGGAGTTTCTGCAGTGTGCCAGCTAGAGATCGCTGACTGCTCGTTCGCGCCAAGTACGCCTAGATGTATTGATCAAGATGCCAGGGCTGTAACAGGTTCATTTGTCTGTACTGCCGATGTACGCGACTGTAAGTTTATTGTTGCATCCAACAACATTTCCGCTATTACCTCTCGAGGCCCGGCAGCAGAGATGAATATCTTTGGAGGGCAGATCATCGGGCCGCCAAATGGGGATGGTGTTCTGGCCTCGGACGGCACAGACGTTAATATTCATGGAATGATCATCAATGGAACCAACATGGGCTTACATGTAGATGCTCTAGGCGACCCAGTTTCCTTGCAGGCCGTTGCCATAAGTATAATATCAACTGGAACATGGGATTTACAAGTCGAACACTCAGCCACCGTGGGGGCAATTGTAGGGCAAATAGATTACCTTAAGACCTCACAAGTTGCCGGTTCTAGTGTGTTACTCGACGCTGTGGATGCAACAAATGAAGGAGTGATTGCAACAGGCAAACTATTCCTTGGGCCTGCTGTTGCCGGAGATACTATTTCAGAATACAGTGTCGGCCTCAATCAACATATGGCGCTCGGTGTAATCTCGGGAGGGGTTGTCACTAGGGGTGGTAGTCCTCTGGATGTGGATGTGTCTGCCGGGTATGGTTATGTTGCCTCTCCGCTCGATGCAACATATAGTAAATACCTTTCTTGGACCGCGACAACATTATCCATTCCTGCAGGTACGACAAGATACATTCAAGTCGATCCTACCGGGACAGTTGTAGCTGATACTTCTGATGGTGGAATCACATACGCATGTCTGGCCCGTGTTGTAGCAACAACAGAGATAGAAATTATATCTGCCGAGCCAGTCCGCAACTCCCACCCTTGGAGTGATTACTCTGAGTTCGCCGAGAACATCCTGGGTGTCTTATATCAGAGTGGAAGTCTTGTGACGACCAATGTATCCCAGGAATTTAGCGTGTCCTCGGGAACATACTATTACGCAAATCAAAAAAGAAATCCCTCAGGAAAAGCCTTCGCTGACACATTCAAGGAATACTATCACAATGCCGGAATGTGGGAGTCTGCAAACGCAACTACCTATGATGTATCACAATATGATGACGTCTCTACGGGAAAGACAGCTCTGCCTGCGACAAAGTATACAAAGCACTTTATATTTGTTAACTCAGACGGGGCTAATGAGAGGTATTTTCTTGTGTATGGTCAGGAAATTTACGATACGGCTATTGCCGCAGAAGAGGCCGTGCTTGATCTACTTCCACCAGAGTTCTATGGGGATGTTGCGATGATCGCAGGAATCGTTGTATTATCTGGGACTGCCGCTGCTATACAAGTCATAGATCATAGACCATTTCTTACCCGCGCTGGAAATAGACCTCTAGCTGTACTTGACCATGGTGATCTAACGGGCTTGCTTGATGATGATCATCCGCAGTATTTGCCTACAAATGGAAGTCGCCCAATGACTGGGAATCTTCCGATGGGTGGGAATAACATTACCGGGCTCGGACTCGTGGACGGTGTTCAAGTATCAGCACACGCTTCTCGACATTTACCCTCTGGATTGGACGCGCTAGCTACTGCGGCACCACTCACGGATTTGTCATCGACAAGTACGAATCTTACGGGAACTGCCAATTCATTTGCTAGATCTGATCACACCCATGCCATAGACATATCTGGGTTTTCACTTAACTCACTCGCTGGGACTCTCGGGGTTGCCTCTGGGGGGACAGGTGCGACATCATTCACATCAGGAAATGTATTAGTTGGAGCCGGTGTAGGCCCAGTGACTGCGGCAAAGGCAGCACCCACTGGGGCTTTTGTTGGGACAAGCGATGCACAGACCCTCTCGAATAAGACAGCAACTATTGCTGCCGGAAATATCATCGAGGCCTCGAGTATCAATGGAATAACTACAGCTTCTGGGCCACTGACAACAGGCCAAGTCCTTACTGCGACATCGGCAACAACTGCTGGATGGAGTCTAGTCGCTGACTCATCTATAACTGGAGCTATCAGTGCCGCTCATGGAGGAACGGGCGTGTCTTCGCCGACCACAGGGTTTGTAGCTGTGTCCGGGAATCCATTTACTTTCACTAAGGCATCACCTAGTGGAAATTTTGTTGGAACTACCGACACACAAACTCTCACTAATAAAACCCTTACTGTTGCTGGCGGTAACACACTCGAGGCAACTAGTGTACAAACGGTTATCGTGTCCGGTACGGCTCCAACAACAGGACAAGTCCTGACGGCCACATCAGGCACATCCGCTGCTTGGTCGAATATATCTGCGGGAAGTTTCACTGGTACTCTGGCGGTGGCCAACGGTGGAACAGGATCATCAACATTGACCGCCGGGAACTTTGTCGTAGGTAATGGAACTGGGGCAGTCGACACTACAAAAGTTGCGCCAGCGGGGGTAGTTGTTGGGACTACCGATACACAAACGCTAACAAATAAGACCCTTCTCTCTGCCACGAACACAATAGAATCTACAAGTGTGCGCGGCGTAGCTGTATCCGCGACAGCCCCAACAGCTAACCAGGCACTCATTGCTACCTCTGGTACGGCAGCCGCTTGGACATCTATAACTTCCTCGGTCATCTCAGGGACCATAGATGTGCCCCATGGTGGCACAGGCGCAAGCACTCTTACCGCAGGTAGTTTCCTTGTTGGTGCAGGGACGTCCATGGTAGATACAAGTAAAGTAGCTCCTACCGGGGACGTTGTCGGAACAACGGACACACAAACTCTCACTAATAAGACCCTCACATATACGACCAACACAATTAATCCATCTATTCTCCGCGATGTTAACATTGGAGCAACGGCCCCTACGGCCAATCAAGTATTAGTTGCATCATCAAGCACAGCGGCCGCCTGGGGGTCTCTTCCAGTGGGATCGCTAAGTGGGACACTGCCAGTTTCTTCCGGCGGGACAGGAGTAAATACTCTTACCGCAGGTAGTTTCCTTGTTGGTGCCGGGACGTCCCCGGTGGATACTAGTAAAGTCGCACCTAGTGGCGCCGTCGTAGGAACTACTGACACGCAAACTCTCACTAATAAGACACTTACTGCTACCACGAACTCAATTCAAGCAAATTCCCTATATTCTGTCCTTGTGTCAAACACTCCTCCTAGTACTGGACAATTCCTAGTTGCCACAAGTTCCACGGGGGCCTCATGGCAGACAAAAAATATAACTGACTTTTCTGGAGTTCTTACTGTTTCGAACGGAGGAACAGGAAGTTCATTGCTAGCCGCCGGGTATTTACTTATGGGTGCCGGAACCAGTGCCGTAGATACAATCTCAAAGATTGCCCCTGCTGGAGCAGTCGTTGGAACCACCGATGCACAGACACTCTCGAATAAAACAGCAACTATAGCCGGCGGGAACTCACTAGAAGCAGATAAGATTTCTGGAGTTTCCATTAGCGGTACAGCTCCCACTGCCGGACAGGCACTAGTCGCCACATCAAGCACGGCGGCTGCCTGGGGAAGTGTCGCATTTTCTAACATCACTGGAACTGTCCCGGTTACGCAAGGAGGTACTTCATTAACATCACTCACATCTGGCCGTTTCCTAGTTGGAGCCGGGACATCCGCGGTAGACTTAACAAAGACTGTTCCAACTGGGGCGGTAGTAGGAACTACTGACTCGCAGACATTATCCAATAAATCCATTCTTGTTTCTGGGAACAATACAATTGAGGCCACAAGTATAAACACTGTAGTCGTCTCTGGCACTGCGCCGACAGCAGGACAAGCCCTGCTCGCAAGCACGCCTACATCATCCGCCTGGACGACTCTTAGTTTCTCGAATATTTCTGGGACTCTTGGAGTTGCCGCCGGAGGGACAGGAACAACATCACTGACTTCTGGAAATGTACTTGTCGGTGCTGGAACTGGCGCAGTAGATACATCAAAAGTTGCCCCAGTAGGAGCCTTCGTTGGGACAAGCGATGCTCAAACTCTCACTAATAAAACTCTCACTATTGCCGGCTCTAACAATGTTGAGGCTATTACATTGCGCGGGGTAACACCCACTGCAACAGCCCCTACCGCGGGACAAGTATTGGTAGCGACATCAGGTACGGCAGCTGCCTGGGGAAGCCTCCCAGTAGGATCTCTCAGTGGAGTCCTACCTGTTTCTTCCGGGGGGACCGGAGTGAACAATCTCACTACAGGAAATTTCCTAGTTGGTGCTGGAACTGGAGCCGTGGTGACTAATAAAGTTGTTCCCACTGGTGTAGTCGTTGGAGATTCTGACGCACAGACTCTAACAAATAAGACCCTTACTGTAGCTGGCGGGAACACTGTCGAGGCAACTTCCATACAGACTGTTGTCATCTCTGGTACGGCCCCGACAGCTAATCAGGTTTTAGTTGCGTCAACGGGAACAGCAGCTGCCTGGGGATCTGTCCCAGCAGGATCTATCTCTGGAACTCTCTCGGTAGCCAACGGAGGTACTGGGGTCTCGACACTCACTTCGGGAAATGTATTAGTTGGCGCCGGAACAGGTGCTGTAACAACAACAAAGGCCGCACCAACGGGCGCATTTGTCGGAACAACAGATACACAAACTCTCACAAATAAGACACTCAATATAGCTGGCGGGAATGTACTCGAAGCGACTTCAGTACAAGGAGTACTTATTAATGCTACTCTCCCGTCCACTGGTCAAGCGCTCATTGCTACATCATCCACTACAGCTTCCTGGCAGGCCATCGCGGGAACAGGAACTGTCTCTGGGCCGGTCAGCTCAACAGATAATGCGCTAGTGCGCTGGAATGGTACATCTGGTATACTTATCAAGGACTCCACGGCAACTCTCTCCGACACGGGGACTCTCAGTACCACAACACTTACACTTCCATATACGACAAACTCAACAACTGGCCTGATCACAAAAGCAGGCACGGCGTATTTACACGATTATACCACTGGGGTCAATACAAAAAATTTATTCCTTGGGAATGCCGCAGGAAATTTTACGTTAACGGGCGCTTCTGCGAACACATGCTTGGGAAATCAAACCGGCACAGCGTTGACAACAGGAGTTAGTAACATTTTGATAGGTAATCAAACCGGCTCAGCTATAACTACAGGTAGTAATAATCTTATCTTATGTAATGGCGCACAAGGTCTAGTCACAGGAAATGACAATTTGTTAATTTTCGGGCCGGCATTAGCCTCGAATGAATCTGGGTCTATTCGCATAGGTACAGCCCAGACAGCATGTTACCTCGCGGGAATATACTCGAGCACGCCCACAGAGGATAGGTTTGTATTTGTAAACTCACAAGGCAGACTATCTGGCAGGACCACGATTGCCACTACGAGCCTTACTGGAACTCTTGCGGTAGCTAACGGAGGAACTGGTGCTACAACTCTTACCTCAGGTAATTTCCTTATTGGCGCCGGTACAAGCGCAGTGACAACTACAAAGGTTGCCCCGACTGGAACCGTTGTGGGAACAACAGATACACAATCTCTATCAAATAAGACCCTTACTGTCATTGGCGGGAATACCGTAGAAGCAACAAGTATACAAACCGTTGTCGTATCTGGCACTGCTCCAACAGCCAATCAGATTCTTGTTGCCGGCTCAGCGACTACTGCCGCCTGGGGAAATCTACCAGCAGCATCAATTACCGGAGTGATAAGTGTATCTAACGGTGGAACCGGTCAATCCACACTTACATCTGGAAACTTTGTTGTAGGTAATGGAACGGGGGCCGTCCTTACATCAAAGGCCGTCCCTGCCGGGATTGTTCTCGGGGATACAGATACGCAAACGCTCACAAACAAGACATTACTTTCCGCCACGAATACTGTTGAGGCAACTAGTGTAAGAACTGTGGCTGTGTCCGCTACGGCCCCTACCGCGGGACAAGTATTACAAGCTACATCAGGTACAGCGGCCTCCTGGGTACAACCAACTGCTGGGGTCGCATCTACTACTGTGGACGCTATCGTTCGTTGGGGTGATACCGGCGGAAAAACTCTAAATAACTCTGTTGCAACACTGAACTCAGCAGGTACTCTAACAACTACTAACTTTTCTTTCGCGAATACAACCGGCGCAAGCTCCGGTGTTATCTTTCAAAATTCCAATCGCGTGTTCCATAATTATTCTACCGGGGCCGCCAACTTATTTCTAGGAATCAACTCAGGAAATTTCACATCTGTTGGAGCGGTGGCAAATACCTGCGTGGGTGACGGAACAGGACAAAACCTTACATCGGGCTCATCAAACATTATCTTTGGCAATGGTGCAGGAACTAATCTTACTTCTGGCTCAAGCAATATACTTGTTCAGGTAGGAGCCAGTACACTTGCCACAGGATCGGGTAATATACATATTGGCTCGACGTTAACTCCTAGTTCTTCCGAGTCAAACACAATACGCATAGGTGGCACCTCACATACTGCCGCATTTCTCTCCGGGGTGTATTCGGTGAACCCAACCGAGGATAGATTTGTGTTTGTTAATTCCTCGAATCAACTATCCGCGCGCACAACAATAGCAACGAGTAGCCTTACAGGAACATTGCCTGTCGCCAACGGAGGCACCGGGGCATCTACATTGACATCTGGTAATTTCCTTATTGGTGCAGGTACTAGCGCGGTGGATACTACAAAAGTTGCCCCAGCCGGTGTTGTAGTTGGGACAACCGATACACAGACACTCACCAATAAAACTCTCACTGTAGCTGGCGGAAACACCCTGGAGGCTACATCGCTAAGAACTGTCGGCATATCCGCGACGGCGCCAACAGCTAATCAAGTCCTATTCGCGACATCCGGCACAGCAGCCCAATGGCAAACCGTGTTCCCCGCTAGTTCTACAGATAATGCGCTCGTCCGCTGGAATGGTACCACGGGCACACTTATAAAGAACTCTACCGCGACTCTCACGGATGCCGGTACGCTCGGGGTAACTACACTTGACCTACCATTCACAACCAGTTCAACAGCCGGCCTTATTACAAAAGCGTCCTCGCGATACTTACATGATTATACTGGCGGCTCCGGGAACAATCTATTCCTCGGGCTCAACTCAGGAAATTTTACAAACACCAATGTAAATAATACTTGCATAGGAACTAACACTGGACAATCGCTAACCTCAGGAACAGGAAATATATTCGTTGGTACAACGACAGGTGACGCTGTCACATCGGGAAATAATAATGTATTTGTGTCTAACTTTGCCTCGGCTGTCACCACGGGATCCAATAATCTATATCTTGCCAGCTCTGGCTCGGGAGGAAATGAGTCAAACGCCATAAGAATAGGTAATGGTTCACATAGTGCTGTGTACTTATCTGGTGTCTCGGGGACGCCCACTGCAAATACAATACTATATTATAACAATGCTACCGGGCAGATTATTTCCTCGGCAGCGCCTTCATTGCCTTTAGCTGAAGTATCTTATGGGGATGGTACAGCTAGCGTGTCGGCTTCCCTTTCCGGAACTGCCTGGCTGGCTATCAATAATACTAACTTTGCGGGAACCTACACGCTGACTACAAATAATAGCAGTTTCTCGAGCGCTCTGTTTGATAACGGAGGAACAGCAGGACAGATAAGATGGCTAGGCGCAGCAACAAATATAAATATCTTCTGGAGTGTGTCCTTCTCCGCGGACACAATTCAGCTAGGCCTAGCAAATTATAGGTTCTCTGTGTTCCGCAATGGTGCCCCGCTCAGCACCACTATTATAACTTGTAATCCAGCCGTGGCCAACTCTGGGCAGTCCTTCGGATTCTCTAGAATTGTGGCAACCGGGACTAATGATGTTTACACTGTCGGCGTACAGAATACAAACTCAAACGGTGGAATCACATTACTGGCACTTACACTGCAGATCACAACCCCACAACCAATTTATGTATAAGTATCTCTCTTTCAAAGGACGCTGAAACCTCCTCCTGGCGAGAAACAAAAAATAAAAAATATTCTTTTTTGGCTCATGTGGCATCAACTTAGCCATTGCATTTATCTAATGTATCCGTCCCAGAAAGTATATTGACCAGGTCTAAGCGGAGTGTACTTTTCTGGCGTGGTATGGTAGTAATAATAGTAGATTCCGGCGGCGACTAGAATGAGAACTATTATAATAGCCATCATATTATCTTTGATGAAGTCGGGCATGGTAGAGATGATATAACTTACCGCTTGGGAAAAGATTCTTTACAATATTTATTTTTTTACTTATAGCGTCGCGTAACAGGCCGGGCCCATATTAGCCAGGTAAAGCGGGCTCTTACATTCTGGCATCTTCGAGCACTGATATTCGCAAGTCTGCCTGGTCATGCCGGGACTAGTCCCAATATATTTTAGTGTTGGATCGTACGCGATAGAATAATTTGCATCAAGCATATACGCTGGCAATCCCATCCCTATTTTTTGGGCCGTTGTTAAGTTTCCCCAGGCGAGAAGTACTGAATCTAAATCCCCAGCTTCATCGGACACACTACCACCATACATATATCCTGCAGGCAAGCCTGGCGCAGATGTACTGGGCGTAGAAGTGCTTGGTGTAGATGTGCCAGGTGTAGATGTGCCTGGTGCAGATGTGCTTGGTGTAGATGTGCTTGTGGATGGACTTATGCCGGACCCGCCGCTAGGTGTTTTGGTTTGCCCAGAGGTAACCACAGGTGAACTCTGTGTTGATTTCCACCACAAGTACCCTACCCCCACAGACATAATGATGATTACTCCTATGATAATGTATCCTATCATGTGACTGTATGTCATTGCCGGGTAAAAAATAAATTGATAACGATCAGTGTTTAGCTTTTATGTTAACTTCTTATAACAATAGTTTCCCATCTTTCCCAGGAAGAACGGAGATTTACAAGACGTATCATTCTGGCAAAGAGCTGAACAATTTATTGGGTCCATCGTTGCGGAATGGCCTGCGTAAGAAAAGTCAGGATCGTACACAATAGAATACGCTGGGTCGCGCATGTAATCTGGCAATCCCATAGATATCTTGTCATCCCGCGTCAGTGCCCCCCAGGCGGCCAGTGCCGTACTAAGATCCCCAGCTTCATCCGAAGTATTCTTTCCGTAATTGTCTTTTGTCGCCTGGGCTTGGGCAGCGGGAACATATATTATTGACCCGTTTGTATCTTGTACAGCTACGGTCCCAGCGGGAATAGATGGGCCGCTAGGGGCAGTGTACCCTGGCGGAAGATAATCGCCAGTGCTCCAAGAAGTAGATGTGTTTGTTGCGGGAATTTTATTTGTGGTCGTAGATGTATTAGGTGTGGTCGGTGTGCCTGTGTTTGTGCCGGACTGTCCCTGGGATTTCCACCAGAAATACCCCGCTATTAAGACAACGATAGCGACAACCGCTATTCCAATGATGTATTCTATTGGCATCCAAGTATGTCAGCGAGGTCAAAAAATATACGGTCGCGCATGTAAACTTGATCATTCGCATACGACAGAACAGCTTACAAACTATAACAGTCTCCGACTCCGGGAGTCATATCTTTGAAATAGTAGCCTGACTGACATTGACCCGCTGCCGAACATTTGACCGCACAGCCACGAATGTCTGCGGCGGTTCCTACTTTTTTTGCACTAGCAGGGATATTGTTGTAAAAGTTCACTGCGGCATTCAGAACATTTTGTCCGGCTTGGCTTACGTCAGCGTATAAGTTGGGCCTTGGCCAGACTGGTTCAACTCCAAGTGTGCCTTTACCGCTATTGATTATGCGTTTTTGTTCCTGTGTTAACTGCCCGTATCCGGCAGGGAATCCGTTAGTATTATAGGCTCCAGTGGAAAGAGTCGGTTCGGCCGGGCGCGTGTAAATGTACACGAGCAATAACACTATTAATACTCCTGCAATAATTAGGCCAGTTTGCTTGTCCATTGTATTTACATTAGGTCAATTATTTCCTTATCGCAAAGTAAAAATATGATGCTTTTTCTATTTGTTGGAAACAGCAAGACGATTTAGGCCGCAGTATACTTTCTGGCGTAGCATATATTATTTGCTCGCGATAAGAACACTGGAACTGTACATCGGCCTGTGTTATCCATTCTACATAGAGCATCGCAGCCGGCTGCAGTCATCGTAGGTTCTGCAGACATAAATGTCATGTTTGGGTCAAAAGCTATGTGATATGCCGGGTCCATCATAAAAGATGGTAAATTCATGGTGATTTTATCATACGAAGTTAGGCCTCGCCAGGCCTTGTCGACAAGATTAAACATCGATCCTTCATCAGATGTGTTCTTCCCGAATAGAGGATTGGCTGAAATAGGATCTGCTAATTCTACTACCGGAATAGGTGATTGCGTTGAAGTCGCTGGAGAACTTGGGCTAGATGATGTTTTTATTGGAGTTGCTTGTGTCGGAGTTGTCGATCCCGTGCGGGAATACATATAGTAAACCCCTGCGATACAGCCTAATCCAAGCAATACTAAAATTATTATCGTAGTGGTGTTCATAGAATATATTAAGGCTTGCCGTAACACGTACCAGTCACTATATTGTCCGCGGCAAAATAATAGTTCCCAGCGGTACATTTACCCGTGGATTTGCAAAGGTTTTCACAACTAAGGATGCTTGGGACGATTCCTGGGATTCTTGTCCATTGTGTGGGTGTTGTATCGTAGGCCTTTGTGGCGGCAATAGCGCTAAGTACGCCATTTAATGTCTTATCTGCGAATATGTTCACTCGAGGCCAAACAGGGGCTATACCGACCACACCGAACCCACTCATAGCTACTCGCTGTTGGTCCGGGGAAAGCTGGGCGATGTCTGGCGGGATAGTAGTTGTAGCTGGCTGCCAGGGGGCCGGTGCGGTTGTGGTAGGAGTTGTAGTTGATGTATTTGTGGTTGTGCCTGTTGGAGTGGTGCTTGTGGGTGTGCTTGTAGTAGATGGTGTTGTATTAGTGGTGTTTGTTGATGTGTTAGGCGTGGATGTACTTGTGCCTGTGCTTGTTGATCCGGTATTTGGCGTGGATGGAGTGGAGCTTCCCGTGCCTGAGCTTGTAGATGTGTTCGTACTAGTATTGGTTTTTGGGGTCGTTGTATTTGTTGGAACAGGTGCCGGAGCTTGTGACTTATTGTAAAAGTATAGACCGGCAAGGACAAGAATAACAAACAATACCACTCCTCCTATCGATAATGCAATGACTGTATTCGTCGGCATAATAGTATGTCAGCGAGGTCAAAAAATAAAAGTAATAATCTATAAGTTAATCTTGTTATGAAGGAGCGCCATAACATGTGCCTGTGGAAGGGCCCGTGGCAGCATAATAATATTTACCAGCAACACACTTATTAGAGGATGTACACAATGCAGAGCATCCACGAATATCTGATGCCGACCCGACTGATGTGTACTTTGTAGGAACTGATGCATACGCAACCCCTGAGGTGAACTGCAGCATACTTGCATTGCTGCTGGTATCGGCGTATATATTAGGCCTAGGCCATGCTGGGGCAGTACCTACTACGCCAAATCCACTCATCACTATTTTTTGCTGTTGCGGCGTTAGTTGATCATATCCTGCTGGATATCCTAAGTCTTGCTGAGTGGTGGGCGTACTAGGGGCGCCTGTGCCTGTTGTTGGCGTTCCGGATCCAGAAGTAGATGGTGCGCCTGTGCCTGCTCCAGATGTTCCCGAGCCAGAAGTAGAAGTACCAGACCCAGAAGTGCCGCTTGTAGACGTGCTATTTGAAGCCGGTGTATTTGTGGGCTTCGCTGATGCGCTAGAATAGTACCACCATACCAGCACTCCTATTACCAGGATGACAAATACGCCAATCCCAATCAACATCATAGTTTTTTGATCCATTGTTCTATGAATGCTCGACAAAAAATAAAATTTGTTGGGTTTTGAAAGCCTCCTGATACCTAGGTGAATAAATTACACAGGCACATTAGGTGCAGCAGGGGCAACATTTGTCATAGCGGGGTCAGCAGTCTGATTTGCGGCAGGGTCACCTTCTCCTATGTTAGTCCATGTGTTTGCTCGGGGTCCGGTATATGGCGCATCAGATACGCGAATATAGAAATACCAATAGGCTATTGCGCCGACAATCACAAGTATGACTGCACCACCTATCATTAATGTCATAGAATCCATACTATATATGATGATAGTGCGGGAAAAATATCATTTATCTTTTCTATATACTTCTTCCGAGACATTTACCTGAAGCCCCAAAGTACACTGCTGAATCCATGGCCGCACTGGGCGTGTTATTTACTTTAGCACGACATTCATCAAAGCTCTTAGCGGTCCCTATGGATTGCCATCCTATTATTGTTGGCGCTCCTCCGGCAACGATAGAATTAGTCATGGCTGGTTCAACATTAGGCCCCCAGGTGGCTTTCTCTTTGAGCAATACAGAGAAGTCTGGGTTCGCGTATAAGTCTACCGGGTCAGTCTTTATGACTGTAGGCACCCCTGAGGATCCCGGTGAGCCTAAGTACGGGTTAAGAAATGAGAGGTAGCCTGTGTACCACGCCAAGCCAACAATAACTAATACTATCATTAATGCTCCAACAATGTACCAGATTAACCCGCTCGAGGACTCATTTATATTTTTTGTATTCTGTGGAGCAGCTGGGACATCTGGTACATATGATGTGTCCGGTGTGTCCGCATAGTCATCCAAAGTCTCCTTGGTATCATAATCATCTAGCGTTTCCATGCTTGACATTGTTTAAGATATGAAACCTCGGCAAAGTTATGAACGCCTACTTCTAATTTATATCTATTTGACCTTCGAGATGTCTGCGACGTAAAAGCATTTTTCAGCATTTTTTGGGCTGAACTCGGAAAAGTATGGTGTAAAGTGGAACCTATTCTGAGAAGAAGCGTCAGGGTATTTAGCTTTGATCGCGTCGTGACATTTGACCGTGTTGTTATAGTTGCCAATATATTCGAACCTAGGATCAGCGGACAAATCATTTGTTCGTAAGTAATTTCTATCCCGGGATATTGTTAGTTCTGGAGGTGAAAATACAACCCCAGGAGTATATTGTGGAACTCCTTTGACGGACATATATGCGACTTGGCGGTCCTCTGGTTTCATATATGTCGGATCCACTGGAGCATCAGGAGCGTAAACGATAGGCGGACCTGAGAGGACTGGCATTGGACGGCCAGTCATAAATGAAACTATGGGCGCCCCAGAAGTGTCCTTCCATGTATTTGACCCAGAGCCTGTTATAAGTCCAGTGGTGGCATCAGTCGGACCGACTGATGATGCTCCCGAGCGAATATAGAAATACCAATAGGCTACCGCGCCAATGATAATAACTACCACTATTGCGCCAATGATTAGCATAGTGCTTGAATTGTCAGAATCGTCTCCGCCAAACATAAGTATATATTATGCCTCGACGAGAAAAGAGTTTCTTGAAATTAGACGCCGGGATAAAAAATGAACGAGTGTCGGCCAACAGCATAAAAACTATGCAGACACAGCTTGAACAAGCCACTGAGGCCTCAGTAAAAGCTAGAGAATCCCAGGATTTTTGCGAATACTCGCTAGGACTAGGAGAAATACATGCGGAAGCCCATATGCTTGCCCGCCAATGCCCAGCCGCGCTAGACAACTTGATTATACAGCAGTTCTCATTAGGAAACTGGCGGGCATGTGATATTTATATGTTTCATAGCGACCGTATATGGATAATAGGACCGAGATACGTTGGCGTTGGCTGCTGCCATCTTGTTTGTGATGACATTCGTAAATTGCCCTCGGGGGTTCTGGGTAAATGTGTTGCGTATGACGGCCCTGCATTTCCGCGATCTCGAGGCAAGGGAAATTTGCTACAGGTGGATCATAATTTTGTCGAACCTCTCGGAAGCAGGCATCACAATGGAAAAAATGATGTGTGAAAAATCTATGTTATTATCACGTCCGGCCAAAAAATAAGATTTTATTTTTTGTGTTTTATGAAATCACAAGGATTCGCCGTATTGCGCTGTTCTATTTAAGTTGTATATCTTAACGTGGCTGAGCCGTCCGCTATTACGAGAAAGTTTATTGCGGTAGCTTCAATGATCAAGTCCGCCTGAGTAGTTGGCGTAATATAGCTGGAATAGTATTCAAGATCAGTTTCTCTGGCACGGGAAAGATTGATGTAACCAGATGGCTGATAGATTCCTGGGTGAATACAGAAAGTAATCATGAGTGCTCCTGGGTCCTCAGGAGTAACAAGCTTATCACCTCCGAAGTTGTAACTGAGATAATCCCTGTAGAATTGAGCATCATATTGTTGGTACAACTTGGAACCATGGGCCTCAAGTTGGAGCCAGTCAATTGTCTCAACATGTACAGGATAAGTTATCTTCTCGAGCTCAATCTGTGTAGATGAGGTCTTATGGAGATTAGATGCGGCATTGAAGGCAATAGTGTTATCAATGACCATATCGCTGGCCGCTTGGGCTCCGGCAGACACAACATTATCCTGAATCCTAGTGAATCTATGCCAGTCACGATATTGATTAGGATTTGAGGCGTCAATGTTCCATGTTGGCCTCATGCCAATGTATAGAGTTTCAATTGGCCACTTGAGCTTGGAGAGTCTGATTCTATCAGTGTTGACAGTACATCTGTTGCTCTGGGACAAGTGTACGCGAATGAGTGTGAAGCCAATACTCTTGATGAACACATCGTGGATCTCACTGGAAGTGTAGATGTTGTTGATGTAAATGTTCATGTCTGTGATTTTTTGTGTTGTGTCAATAACTGAGCCCGAGGCCAACACGGGTGTCTTAGTGATGGTAGTCTTTACGTCAGAAACAGCCAATGCTGTGGCTAATCCTCGGTTAGTTCCCGCGGAGGTTTGTTGAGAGACGGTGAGTCTAGCAAATAGATTTCCTGGGGCGACGAATAACACATTGGATTGATCCTCAAGGTCAATAGTAATGTATCTTTGCCCGTATGGAATAGCAATGGATGGGACTGAGAGTCTGAAGTCCTCACAGAACCAGAATAGAAGTTTAATCCACCATGATTGTGCAGGCTGAGTAGCCTTTGGAGTTTGTGGGCCGTTTACAATTTGTACGACCTTGCGGCAAGTTGTACCGGCAGTTACGGGCGCGCCAAGTACGGAACCCCCAGACACATCAAGCAAGTCAACTCCTTGAGAATAATTGGATGCTCCACTGATAGATAGCAAATCGGTCTGTCCCTCTACTGGAACTTCTTGGCCGACCAAGCGCTTGTATCCGGTCATTTTGTTTGGCTGGATTTTGAACTTTTGGAAGAAGTTCACAGTGTTGGCATTGTATTCATCAAGTGGTGAGTTGTTTACTTCGAACTTGACTTTCTTAAGGACTCTTTGTCCTGGGAATTCACAATAACGGACAAAGTTAGAAGCGGCGGCTCCTACAGTTTGGACATTTCCAGCAAGGTCAACATATTCATGGACATACTGAGTGTAGACTCCGGTGGTGGTGTTTCTCAATGCTGATGTGGATTTAGTGGCTGTTAATACTTGATCATCAGGACCGACAAATCCAGGCAAAGCAGGTACTACTCCTACTGTGGCCGATGTAGCGGCTAGTTTCAAGTTAATAACCATATCCGCAAAGAAATCTCCAAATACTGGGATAGAATATTGTATTCCAGAGGACCCCCAAGATGATCCACCAGTCGTTGGCCTAGTCTTAGTATATTCAAAGGCGAATGTGGCGAATGGTTTGTAATGAGCGACGAAGAACAATAAATGTGATTGTTCAATTTGGGACACCATAGGAACAGGTGATCTACCTGCGCGACTGTTATCGCAGGAAATCTTGCGAATGCGGGCAGAGAGGACTTCCTGAGCGTTTAGGAGTTTGTCGGATTTACCGTCGTTAGCGATAATAGTAAATACTGGTCCTGTTGCCATAGTATGTATATACTATATCCGCGAGATTCCTTGCTTGAGAAAAATATAATTTTGGTGTGACTGGGAGGTTTCTTTGCCGGAGAAACTTTAGGTCATAAATCTCATACGCCATCAAAAAATACAAGTGTTCGCATCACCAAAAAATCACAATTGTACGCGCCTATGTATTGTCGCATATTTAGGTTGGTTTGTACGAGCTGGAATGGTGTTTGCGTAGTGGCTTTTCTCGCAGTTTATGCGATTCAATCGGATCAGCAGTAAGTAATTTATCTTGTATGCTTTCGTTGGAGATCATACTGAATAGCGAACGGGGGCCCGACATTTTTCTCACACGTTTATGTGAATGCGCCTAGTAATCCATCAAATATGGAAAAATCCATAGTAAGAACGATGAAACGGCACCAATAAGCATTCCGTTATTCTGAATCCAAGGATATTTATCCGGGACGGCAACGGCACATATGAACCATATGAATAACCCTGCAAATATAGCTATGATAATACCCATTATAACAGACTCTGGCAGAAAAAACTTTGGTTTTCAAGAATGGTCCGCAGAATTTATAAAAATGAAACCCGCCAACGTATCCGTACAAATGTCAGCCAGTATAAGATCACAATCTGCCGTAGAATATTTGAAGAACCTATCTCTCGCAATGACGAATGTAGGTTTTGGAATTCCGTATGACCGGGCTCTCAAATATATTACTCGCAAGAAGTCACCCAATGTTTCCTACAAATGTGGATGTCTTGTGTTCTCTCGGATGAACGATCAAATAGTTATTCTTGTAGTAAGACAATCTCTCTACCCGTACTTCTGGGGGCCGCCAAAAGGATCCTGGGATGTTAAGGACACGTGTGCTATAGATACAGCCGTACGAGAACTATACGAAGAGACCGGCATTAATTATCATGATGGAAGAGCGGGAAATACATGTATCCTATTATCTAGATGGCCCCAGGACTCTATGGAAAACATGATTTACTATACAGTGTATTTCGCAGAACCTCCAGAAGTCATACTTGAAAACAATGAGTTAAGTGAATACCAATGGATACCATTGAACTCCCTAGCGGACATAAAAAATAAAGTCTCTACACCTACGGCACATTTATTTCAAATCTTAGAGCGGGCCAAAATAGATTTTAGTGAATAGACTGTATATTCTTTCATATTTTTTATAATAATGTCTGTAAACCGCACTGCTCTTTCAAAGCGGGCGCCCGTGGCAAGTATGCAAAGATATGTCCGTGAGCTAGTCTTACAAATAGATTCAGTGGTCTCACACGCTCACGAGGAACTAGCAAAAAATGTAGTTTATACTCTACCAGTAAATTTTGATTTTGCCGGGATTTCCCTCAAGGACGCACAAATATATATCTACTCAGAATTGCTTAGGATTTACAACACCCCTGAGCCAGAGGGAAAAGGCCTGAGTGCAAATATTCGATACACAGATACAAACATACAGCTAATTGTGACTTGGCCGGCCGTATCTATTATGACCGAGCAGGACAGAGAGACTCGCAAAAGACTCATCTCTAGGTTCACAATATGACTCTATGCAGCGATTCAATCATATATCATTGGCGGATTACTTCATATGTTTTCTTATTTTTTTGACCTCACGATAGATCCTAGCACATTGCACAACGCAAACTGTCGCAAGGATAACGATTAAGAATATGAAGAACATAATTAGGCTTTGCCCGTTGAAAAGATCAATTGGCTCACAGTTGAGATTGTGTTGTGGTAAAAATGATGTGTTAGAAGACCCAAACTTTTCTATTGTTTGTCCAGGGGGTTTACAATTAGGTATATTTTCCAAGTCAAGCCCGGCATATCCCGGAGAAGGCCAGTAAGTAGATGCTACGTATGTTTGCGGAGGTTTATCTGCAGGGGCTCCGGCATATATATCCGTAGCTACGGGTTTGAGAGGTGCCACACGCGATTGACTTATTGGAAACCCGGTTGGCTCAGGCATTCCGTTAGTCATTCCTCGCAAATACTCATCCATAAATCCACTAGAATAATCATCAGAAAACATTTCCCCTAGGTAGCTCATTCGAGTAAAGTATATGATTTGCCAGTCGATAATTGTACTTTGTGGTAAAAATTACTTCGCATGAAACCCAGGAGGTAATTTATCACATGGTCAAAATCTAGTTTTCGATAAAACTAGATCACGTAATCATACCAATAAAATATGAGCGCCCGTCAGATTCTCATCATCAAAGGTGTATTTCTATCTGACTTGACACCGAAGGCCAGATCGGCAAAACTCGCTCCTCAGTCAACATCTATAAAAGTATACAATGATCTTCCGAATGAGTTCACTGGTGTCTCTTCTTGGCCAAAAAATATCAATCTCAAATGTTGGATTTGTGATAAGATCCCAGAAGATTATCCTAAATTTATTCCGTTTAACCCGAGGCGAGACTCAGCAGGGAATTTCCGTTGCTCTACTAAAGGTGTATTTCACAAATGGAACTGTGCGGCATCATATATAGATTCACACATACCTGATCAGGATAAACGAGAAACACGACAATTATTATGCCTTGTTGAAAGTATATTTTCCGGGAAAAGAAGAGTGTTTATTCCACCATCACCTCCTAAAACAGATCTTAGAGAATATTGTGGGGATACAGGGCTTACTCGCGCGGAATATGACTCCAAGCTAGATGAAATTGATGCACACTTGAGCATATATGCTTGAGGTTTTTTACAGTGTCGTTCGGGAAAATTGCATCCTTTTGCGGGTTTATTTTTTGTGATGTTAATAAACAAGCGACCCTGATCACATATTTTTATGGCAGACAACACAAATATTCTAGCGGGCGTTGGGGCTATCGTTAACCTTCAGAATGTAAAGTCCGGAGTGAATGTCGATGAGCTAGCGAAAAGCCTCATTAATGATGGTCTTATCCAAGATGCTGCTAACATTCAATCAGAAGAAGATCCTGCGTCCAAGTTCAATGCCGAGTTAGCCCATGCCGCAAAGAAACTCGGAATAGAATTTGACGATGTGGAAAAACCCAAAAAAGATAGAACCTCATATGGGACTCGCATTTCTGCAGCAGGTACCACTGCTATTTCCACATCAAGTTATTTTCCCGATCATAACACAGAACATGATTCCGTCGAGGAAGAGTCTTCTTTGGAATCATCAGAGGAATGCGTTGCAGATTCTTACCGGCCGGAATCTGGCGGATATACGAGCTCAATCGTTGGGGGCTCAAACGACTTCAAATCATACACGCAAGAGCAAATTAGGAGAAAGCATATAGAAAATGTCATTGGCGGTTCGACGTTTAAACCTGCGAACGACACGGCAAACTCATTCTTATCCCAACAACGTGAAGAAGAAACTAAAGCAGATATGCTCGGAGAAATATCATTGCTTTTGGCAGATCTCGAAGAAGAGGGTGCCAACCTCAAAGGAATCCGCGAAGTATCCCATGATTCTTCCTTGTCTGAAGTGAGGAGTACACTCATGGCGTTGAGATATCGAAGCGATAGTACGCGATGCGCTTCGACAGCCGGGGATATATTAATGCTTGTTGTAAAGGGCGTAGAAAAGATCTTCAATGGAAAGCGCGAAATCATGGGATACTACCCGAACATGGAAGGATTTCCTAACACTGTAGCCCCTAAGATTCGCAGGCTAAAACCAAGTATGGGTCGTGCGCTTCATGATGCGATGGAGGAAAATAGAATGGGGCCGATGTCCCGTTTAGCCATGGAGATCTTCCCTTCCGCTATTATGTATGGTATTTCTAGGAGTCAGCAGATAGGCGAGCCCGGGCTATTCCGCGATGGAGATATTTAAATATTTGAAGAAAAATTGATCAACTTTTACACAGGCTCTTAAAGATGTCAGATATCCTAGATGCCTTTGCAAATGATGTACTGTTTGACGAACTCATACAAGAGGGTCAAACAAGGGAAAGTTTTACGGAATCGAATAACTCATCTCAACAGCTAAGTAACTCATCCAAATCATTGTCAAAATCTAAGCGAGTGCCACATGTAAAACACAGAATAACAAAAGACTATCGTGAAACTTGCAACTTAGCCGTAGAAGAGATTAGGAAAGCTTTTGGGCAGGAGACCATCTTCACACCGGTAGAACTCCCCAAGTTCACTGAGGCATACAATACGACCGTTACCCTTGAAGCTTTGCTGGGAGGAGACATTGCTTTTACCGAAGAAGCAATCTCTCCATATCTTGAACACGATGAGAATATCCATGGTTTCGATAGTAACTATCATAATTCTAGATCCGTAGATTATTACGAACCTCCTAAACCGGCCAAATCCAACCGCGGCAGAAAACCTAAAGAACCCCCAACACCAGCTAGGAAAAAGACTGGAAACGGGACGAGTTTTAACTCGCAGGTTTCTTTCCTAGTGCGCAACGTCGGAAATTGCAAACCTAGATACTTTAGGATAAAAGTGTTTCGCCAAGGGAAACTCCAAATCCCTGGCGTGACCCAAGGAACTATCGAGCATGTCTTCACCGCTATAAACCACGTAAAAATAAGACTACAAGCAATACTTATGAAATACTATGCCGCAATAGGAACTCCAAGAGAATTAACGGACTTATCCGTATCAAGTATCACTCCAGTCATGAAAAATTACAGGTTCATGTTAAGTTTCCTGAGACCAAAGCAAATCCTCAGGCTAGACCAACTCAGAATCATATTGCTTGCCGATGCGAACCGCAGCCCAAATGCCAGATCAAATATCCATGTGCCTGCCGAGCTCGCAAAGATAGTTCATGTAAAGTATACTCCCGAGGATCCCTCGAAGTTATCCGTTGTATTTAGCACTCCTATTCCCGGGAAGCCAGATAAGGCCACACGGATTAATGTATTTTCTAGCGGGAGATTTAACGTGCTTGGAGCATTCGAGGCCTCTGCGACCAATAGGATATGCAAATACATGCACGATATAGTCGAGGCAAATCATTTGATGCTCATTGCTACTGTGGGCGTTCCATTCTTATGCGGTGTAAATGACCCTAAAGTATATGTGCTCAAGCTTTGCCTGGAGGGGCTCCTGAAAAAAATAAATCAGAACGCCCACGAAATGGAGACAGTACGCCGAGCCCCCAAAAAATCAATGATTTCCCGAGGGAAGACCATCATGAAGAGAATATTCAAGTGAAAGCCCTTCGGCATACCATTCTTATTTTTTGCCCCTGGTGATGCATCGAGTTTCATCATTGTACAATAATAAAACCTCATATAATCTTCCCGCGAATGAGCAAATCCGCGATAATCATGGCTAACACCAAGAATATTCCCTGAAGTATAACTCCCCAGTTTGTGGGAGTTTTCATATATACTGCCCCATCAAAATTGGACAATATTCTCCCGATGAACACATCGGAACTAATGAATAAAAAGATCAAGAACATGTACATGAGAAATTTATACTGTGTGTTATCGTGAATGCTCACGATCCAGTCCAATGCATCCTTGGGAGAATCATTAGGTTCATCAATAAGAAAATCTCTATCCATCGTCGCGTAGAAATTATATAGTAATGGGACGCATATTTACACAAGAATCTTGATTGAAATCAACTCGTCCAGATGCTCTTGAAATTTGAAAAAGTTAACATATGGTGTGGCGGATTCAAGAATATATCGGCGCATGAGTGGGCTAGCTAAGTCTCCTGCAAGTAAGTCGGCCAGCTCTTCAACGGGTCTTTCACAGATTAGCTTAGAATCTTTACAATATATCTGAGCCGCATTGTCCGAGCAACCTAAGTATATATTAGGAAACTCTCCTGTGCCGATTTGGCCATTGACGGCAAAATTCTTGGCGGTCTCACGTATTTTTATTGTCGCCTCAGCGTGCGTGAGTTGTTCGAGTTGCTTGAATAATAATCGATCAAATGTATATGCTGTGTTTTCTAGCGCTGCCCGGAGGCGTTTCTTTGAGAAAGTCCCGGCGAGAATAAGTTCTGAAATCTGTGAGACTATTTTAGAGAAGTCTTCTGCAGGAATTAACTGTTGTAGTTTCTCTTTGAAAATTACAAGTCCGCGCGAGAAATTGGCCTGAGCGATTAAATCATATATTTTTATGCGAGTCTCATGATCCCGCTCATTGTCCAAGCTGCGAATGAACTCTCCTACGAACAGCCTATATAGGTAATTGTTATAAAATGCCCTAGCGGCAAGTTCGTCAGATTTATCTTTGGGGGAGTCTGCAGACATGATAGTTTTATTAATCTCTCGAGGATCGTAGTCAAGCTTCTTAATTTGAACTCCAGGAATAACAGGCAATCCATTTTTTACGCCAAACCAATGCGGCCCAGCTGGAGTGACCGCAGCGGCCCATTTATCATCAAATATAGTCCATAGTCCTAAAATTTCCTGATCTGTTTTTGTCAGATACTCGTTCAGCAATTCCCACGGATATTTTTCGGCATCTCGGAACACATCATCACTAGAAATCACTGGGACATTGGAGAATATCTTTGAGTCCTCGAAAGGAATGGCGGCATAGATAAACTCTTTATCACCCCGAGATAATATAGTGGCATATACTCTATGTGTGATCCCTAAAAGAATATGTGTAGAGGTGTATTCTCCAGGTATATTGCCGGAGAAAAATAACTTTGTGTCTTTAGCTAGAACTTGCCCAAGGACTAACTCAATCCCCTGTGATGCCGGATGCCCTCGAGAAAATGAACGGTATGCAATTGATGAATGTAACCTGAAATACTCAGACACATCCGCATTAATAATTGGATTCACACCAGAGTCCCTCCGAGAAACAAGTGCATATTTTCTAGAATTGTCCACTCGTCTCAACCCGCCCGATAAAATTCCAGGAATAGTTAGATGGTTCGTAGAGGCATCGAAAACAAATACATATATATTTCTCGTGTCTGCGGCAAATTCAGCGAGGATGTCCTCAAATATTTTTTGCACGGCCAGAGGAATGACTCCTGGGATTTTTCTTATGCTGGTAATGGCTGCGATAAGCTCAATGGTATTCTGATAGAAGTCCGCAGGGGTCCCTGCGACTATCTCAAGTATTTCCCGGGAGGAGAGATAATCTACTAGCTGTTTGAATAATTCAGCTATAGATAGTTCCAATATAGCCGCGACACTATAGAACATCCCTGCATGACTGGCGCCAGGCATGGATTGTTCAACTCCCATGACATAGTAATTTGTGCCTCCTGGGGCATCTCCTAAAATACGGCCTAATGTTTCCGCTGGAATATGCGCGAGTCTGCGAATAGCTGGGTTCTTCGTGGGCTTCATTATGTGTTTACTCGTATACGTGTTGTCCGCTTCACGAGCAATAGAATGCATTTGTAAACAACCAGAGAATATCTCGTGGGAGGTCTGGGATAATTTCTTACAGCATGGTAAACAATAACCTTTCGGGTGATACCCGACCATGAAATGTAAATGCTGAAACTTCTTCCCGGGACAATTGTAAATGGCCGGAGAGGAATTAGTAAAGTTCCAGAACTTATGTGAATGTTTCTCTACGCGCGCTCGCTCACTCGCTGAGAGTCCCGCCAGGAATTTTTGGAACTCCTCTGGTTTCCAGGCTCTGGGTTGGTGGCCTTTCTGACAATATCGCGAGTAAACATGCGTTGACCCGGACTTCTTCATGTTGTATAATTCTGGGTCAAACTCACGAAGTTGCTGGACTGCCGCGACATTCCCGGAAGAAGTGGTGGCAGCGTGTTTGAATTTCTCTGAGGACTTTGCCCGCAATATGAAGTCCACAACATACCCAAAGAATAGCTGGAACTCTCGTTCATGTATATTAGAGATCTCAAACCGCACATCACTAACTCGATGAAGCATTTTGGCCGTGCGATGCCCGTACAGAGTCTGCCAGCGAGAATGGGCCGCGGCGCTAGTGAGCCAAATATATTGATTCTTCATTTCGGCCTCGCCAATTATGGAAAGCACTCGCTGAATAGCCCCGCGGTCAAACTCATACATTCCTTTGATGAAGTTGAACTCGAATCGATCAAACCCTTGAATAGGCCTACGGGAAATAATATTGGCAGTTATATATGGTTCCCATATAGATTTCAACGCTTGGAATGAAGATACATTCATATGTCTCTTCCAGAACACGTACATGGAAAGATTCCTGTATACGATAGTCTCAATAGAGATTCCAGCTAGAGTCCCACCTCTAGGAAACACAGCACGTCCTAGTGAGTTTATTTTAGCCACGACCGGAGAGAATACATGATCTATGCTGCTAAATATGTCTGTAAAATCATACTCTAGATGATCTGGAAAATGCCCGCGACAAGTATATCCTCCACTTGGGAGCACATTGAGAAACATATATTTATCTGCCGGGTTGGCCGACTCAACTTCAACAGCCAGAGCGATCATCACTCCGGTCAATACGATTCCAGATGGAAACTCGATTTTTTGTGGCGTGCGCCTATATTTTTTTGTCGCCTCGTAGGACTTACCATTTGATACAAAATATGCTCTTATTTCCGGCATGTCTGCTGAGACCGCAAGTAAATCAAATAGATTCCTGGGATTGATTGGAGTGTATGTGTTCGGTACAAATAGGCTCACTTGTGTGATGGCGACTTGGATCTGGCCGCTTTCCACAAGTTTATCCGCCGACTCACGAGCCCGGTACATCTGACTTATAATCTTTTGCTCGACAGAATATGTTTGCGTGAGAGTCCTAGTTGGCTTTGCCAGTGCAGGATACTTTGAGTAAAGCTCAGCCTCATCGCGAATGAGATCCTTGAATCCATCAAATGGAATCTGCGGCCAGTACTTTACTACGAACCCATAGTAAATCACTTCCATCTGATATTTATCCACAGAGGCCGCACGGACGCGCCCGAGCACCGGCTGTAAAAAACTCATAATATCTACAACATATATAGAACTTCCTAGAGTCTCTGTAGCTAGACGAAACGTATCAAATGCCTCAACGCGCAATCTTTCATGGTTATCAAATAGATACTTATCCACAGGAAGTCCAAGTGCTGATTCAACTTGTGTATTTTGATCATATATCCCACGAATGTCTACCGGAAAGAATCCATCAAGGTAAAGAGCATAACAAGTAGTTATCTGTGGCGTCACGTAGAATAAATGTTGGCGATACGTGGGAATCCCAGTTGTAATTTGTATTTTTTCTTTCACCACGGATAGATTATCCTCAGGAAAAATATGAGTCCCGATGATATATTCTGGCGATGGACTCGTAGAATAATCTTGGATTGCCAGTTCCGCCATGGAGATCTTGGAAGAAACTGTGACTCCTTGTGGCACCGCGTCGTCATTGAGAGCCCTAGTAATCTCGTCCAGGTTAATATCTATACCTTCGGTCATATCATCATGATGATGTTCGTTTGAGCCTCCTTTTTTCGTTTTACCACTAGGAGGTGTCACTATGCCGGTAATGGCGCTGAGTTTTTCCTTTGGGTCAGTATAGTATTCGTTCAGGATCTTCCGCTGTTCTTTAGTCTTATTTTCGGCTAAGACCGCGTTAAGAACTTGCTTAGGTATATCACCTAGGAAAATCTGAGTATGTGTGTAGTAAATAGACTCATTCACAGGCGCCAAAATAACAACTTTGACGGGATTATCAAGGAATACGTTCGACATATGTGCTCTTGATGTGAATATATTTTGTGGCAGGTGATACCGCACGAAAAAATAAAAGATCCGATTAAATAATCGGTTTATCGCGCAAGTAGCAAATATGCTGGCGCGATAAGAATATACTTCAATCATGATGCAGTCTCTGGGAGTTGCGATAGTGATCATTCTTATTTTATTTTCCGTGTACGTCTGGGCTACGAGCCCGGGAAGTTCCAGTGTCGGACATTGGGCGGTATCTACAAAATATGCAAACTATCCTGAGGCAGCAGCTACACTAGACAGGATAAATGCTAGGCTCATGAAATTATTGGATTACCTCCAGAGGAAATACCACATCGACGAATCCGATGACACTATTTTCGCAGAGGGGAATGAGCATGTCCTCGGAATAAGTAAGCCTCAGAGGGATTATGTCAGCCATTTACTTGACAATTATAATTTTGAGGCGATCGTCGAGAATGACCCTGCGGTTTCAGACAATACTTCACTCACGATAGGAAAGGGTAAAGTACTGTACTTATGTCTTCGCGACAAGAGAGACCCAATGCGCATCATTGACGACCACACGTTATTCTTCGTCCTACTCCATGAGATATCGCACATAGCTAACTTTGCGCACACCGGACATGGCGAGGAGTTCTGGCGGGTATTCAAATTTATACTCGCTGAGGCTAAGGCGGCCGGGGTTCATGATCCAGTTGATTATAAAAAGTCTCCTATTGTGTTCTGTGGTCTGACTGTAGACTATTCTCCATATTATGATGCCAATATCCAACCAATATAATCACATAGAGCCCTCAGATAAGAGAGAACTACCATGCTTTATTTTTTGTACTTCAATATCACACAGGCCCTCTTTTGGGCCAAAAAATTGAATACATACAATGTCATATCAATTCAACATGACTACTATACCTGAATTTCCTGAGTTGATAGCTTGCCCATTAGGTGACTCTTGCTTGTTTGCCAGCAATCATGCTGGCTCACATAAATACACTAAGGCTGAACGCAAGGCTCATTTTCTTGAACACGCCCGCGGTAAGATTCCGGCAACATTGTCTCTGGCAGAATATAAACAACTTGCTCTATCCCGAGCAGATTTCTTAGATCAAGACATGGTTGCCCGAGTGGATGACATGATAAGAAAAAACATGCCTATTCCGGCACAAATTATAACTGCCTCTGAGAAAGACCGATTTGGAAAGTTCGCCGTGAGTCTATTTGGCATACTGCCATGTGGTAGGAAGTTTCACGTGTACGTGGGTAAAATCCAGCTATTTGTGGACATACTTGTAACGCCTACTATTTCCAAAGAACTCATAGAACATACATTTTGTAAAAAACTCGAGATGGACGATGGGTTCGCAGGCATCAAATCCAGCAAGTCCCTATATAGGATTCGTAGATTTTCAGCTGAACCGGTGCAAGTACTCAGATTCGCATTTAACACGGTCGCGACGCGCAGATACTTTATTAATTACATCCTAGAAGTAAATAAATCTCGGCGCGATGCTGGTCTGAAGCCGTTCGAAACTTCCAGCGACAAGCAGAATGATATATTCTCTATGCTTGCTGCACAACTAGAAGTCCCTACGGCGGGATGGGGTCAAATGTTTTCATACAAATACATAAGCGAAGAGGCCGCCAAGTCATCCAATACTAACTGGGGGTCTACGCGTAATAACACTGCGCCAGGAGTCTTATACTTTGAACTAACAAAGCTCTCTGATTTTCGTAAACTATCCGCGGAGACTATTGAGACAATGGACGTGCCAATGCGCCAAGCCCTAGCAGATGATAGGATGCTCAGCTGCGCCTGGGATACTGAAACATATACTGATGTTCCCGGAGAGGTTCCCAAACCTAATCATGCTGGGTTCCAAATAACTGCCATTTCTATGATGTTTCACTGGTACTGGTCGACACAATCACTACTAGGATTAGTTGTGAGCCGATTTGATACCGCGCCGACGCCATGTACAATAGTTATTCGGGCGCGCGACACATTGGAAATGATGAGCGCGTTCAAATACATCGCCAGCCAATTTCGACCGGACTTGTGGGTAGGATTTAACTGTGGCGGTTACGATTGGGACAATTTTGTTATTGTCGCACAGCAGAAGCACAATGGGCTTCATGAATTACTGGAATCGGTGTCATCCACTACGGTCTACAAAGGCCAGAAAATAGATAGTCTTCTTCGCTGGTCTTTTGGCGGGGAAAAAATAAAGTACTCAGCAGAATTTTCTGCGTACCAGACTAGGGTCGTGCGACCAGATGGTGCAATACATGTTGACCTTATGCATCAACTTAATAAGCGACACCCGCGCGAGGAGATTGAAAGAGGTAAATCTCTGGATTGGTACCTGGCCAAGTATGGTCTACAAAGCAAATACGATATGCCGTACGATAGAATGCATTCTATATATAGACGAGCCAGGGATCTGGAAGCAGCCCCTGGCGCATGTCACTGTGGGAAACCATGCTATGTTTGCTTAGATGTGGACAAATTGCTTGATGAGACCCCTAGCATACATGTAGTAAAATGCTGTGCTTGTCCCGGGGAGAAACGGCAGAAGAATTTAGATGATATGTCCCAGACGGTTTACTATGCCTTGCTAGATTGTGTTGGCCCAGTGAATCTTATTGTTAAGACAAGTATTATTACCGACATGAAGGAACTGGCTCTCCTCGGATATGGCCTCATGTGGGGCTCGTTTTACCGCGCGGATGGGGAAAAGGTCAATGGGCGCCTTACTTGGGCGTGTCATAAATGGTCTGTGGCCTTCTCGAGCTTAGTTATACGAGATAAGAGTGCCGACCATACATTGGCTGTCGCTGGTAAGAAACAAGTCAAAGATCTTTACCCAGGAGGCAAAGTCTTTCCACCGATATGTGGGCTTCACTCGGATCAACCTTTGTCCCTCAAAGGTAAACAAATACTGGACGCTAATGGCGCTCTAGAGATTGGCAGGCCCATTGTAGGATTAGATTTTGCATCGTTGTATCCTTCGCTGATGAGGGCTTTCAATATATGTCCTTCGAAATACGTCGAGACATTGGAAGAAGCTACTGAATTGGCCCAACTAGGATATTCAATATATCAAACTCCTCTCATCGAGTATGAGCGCGGGAAGAAGCGAGGAGATTCTATCAATAGTAAGCACTCCGGTCACGCATGGTTTGTCAGGCATAATGGAGTCATAGAGAGCACAGATAAACGGATCGTTGCATGGGTCAAACAGGTCACTTATGCCTGGATTGAGCCCGTGGGCAAGCTCGAAAATGGAGAGACTAAATACAAAACTAACATAGCTAGTTTCAAGCTAGTTAGAATATGTTCTCCTGGAGGATTGGCCTCTGCGCTCAATCCACAAAATGTAAACTTTACACATGAACATGACATATATTCACAAATAGATCATGATGCTTTCCCCGAGGAAGCCAAAAAACATATAGAATTTCTAGAAGGTGCCGCTGCTGGGAAACTGACAGGTGAACGACTTATCTTTGGGCCGGCTAGGTTTGATGGAAAGATGACCAAGCACATGTTAGTTCGAGCAGTATCTTATTTGCCCGAGCGAAACGGCGAGGCCTTACCTGGAGAATCACTCGGAGTATTTCCTTGGGTTCTCCATGATCTGGCCGCGGAAAGGTCAAAGGTTAAGAAGCAGTTAGGCATCATAGAAGGGCTAGAAGCAGAGATGAAAGAGAAATCTCTAGAGGTCATCGAGTTCAATGCAAAATCATGTACTTGCTTGGACCTCAAAGTGGAATACTCAAAAATAGACGGTAAGCAGAAGGCTCTCAAGGTTATCATGAATGTATTTTATGGTAAGTCCGGGCAACAGCAGTCTTCTTACTATAATGTCTATGTTGCCGCAGGTATTACTACTTCCGGCCAGGCAGCCATAACTAAAGTGGCTGAATGTGTCCAATCAGGCCTCCCGGGATATTATGCCTGGATGATCCAGCATCAACTAGGCGTTCAGTATTTGGAAAGTATTCAGCAGGATCCTGTGATAGACAAATTCCCAGGATGCCGAGTTAACTATGGAGATACTGATTCCAATTATGTTAGTCTTACTAATGCTTGGTTTCACGACATGGATGAAGAATATCAACAATCAACAATGGACTCTCAGGCGCGATTAGCCTGGTGGAGTCGCATGGTTTCCACAACTAGAACAGTTTGCGAGCTCTTTCGCGAGGAAACTAATGATGTGATGGTTGCCTGGACTGGCACAACATATCTATCACTGGCCTATGAAGAAGTACTTTATCCTACTTTCTTGGCCGGAAAGAAGAAATATGCCGGCATAGCTCATGTTGACGCTATCAATTTCCACGTCCCAAAAAATAAGATATTTATCCGCGGGCTAGACATGATTAAGCAAGGTTTCAATCAACAAGTCAAAGATGCCGGCTATTCAATTGTCGCGGAAATGCTTAGCCATGAGAATACTTCTACTCCCGTAGAGATAACTCTCAAATACTTCAAGGCCGCTCTTATGAGTCGAGCCGGCGCTAGAGAATTAGCCAAAAAAGCTCGATACAAAGAAGGTGTAAAAACTGCAGGTGTGACAGACTTTGTAGCTCGAATGAAACTAGAACATGAGTTGTGCCTGGATCCGATATTGAAACCGTTATTAGCCCCTCCACTCAATGGAGAGAAATTCGATTATGTAATCGTCAATAAACCTCTCGAATACACAATTTCTGGCGCAAAGATCGCACAGTCCAAAGGACAGCGTATGGAATATCTGAGAGTCTTTGAATACATGCAAGAGCAGGGGAAACCTTTGCAACTTGATATGGAACATTACATCAAGAAGGGTGGGCTCATCGGGTTGTGCTCCAGGTTCATTGGATATTTAGATATGTTTGAGCCGACAAACAGAGATTATAATCTCGAAGATAACGAAGAGTTTACCGAGTATGACCAGGCCCGCCGCGAAAAGGCAGTGGCTTATTTGGAGGCAATAGTCAATGAGCACCTCGGTGTTGATATTGCCGCGGTTAAGCTGCAAGGTAATAAGTACAAAGCAGACTATCGCCAGAAAAACTCAGAGCTTAAGCGTACTCTTGCCGGACAAATAGGCGCTAAGAATGCCAAAACCCTGACAAAAATTGTTAGCGGGCCTGGCTCTTCCCTTGAATATAATATCGTACGTGCCGAGACTATAGAAATTTCTAGGAGGCTTCTCACAGAAAGATCTCTCGAGGCAAGATATGATGTGCTTGTATCTGCGACAAAAAATAAAAGTGAGATCCTTGCGGTTATAAACAAATATCTCGGAATAGGAACTTCTAGCCCTGGAATATTTAGGAACCGCATGGATAGGCTTGGTCGCCAGCAAGAAGTAGCCATGCGTGCTTTCAACGAGACATTCCGTGATGCTCAAATCACTATAGCTGAACTTAATGAAAACTTCCGCACGAGTATTAAGCAATTTCGCGAGTCCTCTAGAGATCCCCAAGATATTCAGCTTCGCTTATCTGATCCTATTTCCGTCGCCGCATTTCTCAAGGCGCGAGAAGATCTTATTGGCATTAACCTCGTCCTCGAGGAGGAGAGAGCATTTCAAGGTTTTCTCAAGCGGAAGAAAGTAGCAATGTCTGGCCTGAATGATATTGCCGCAGATTATAGAGCGCTGGCTGGCACTAATAGCCAAGATCCTTTGCCTTTTGACTGTGGGTGGTAAAAAATATGCTGGCTTCAGACATAATAAGAAGTGTAAATTCTTTTCTTTGTTTTTTTGCCTCTCGAGTTATATAAACTTGTCGGCTTCGTATGGATCTCGCAGAAGTGTTAGTTGTGATAATTATTATCATTGGTGTATGGATCATCTGGAATAAAATGAAAACTCCAGAGCATAGTAACATTTCAGCATTTGAATGTGTGAACAAGTCCACTGGCTATCCCGCGGTAGTGTATGTCAAAGACATGAGCCCGGCAGAAATTGGTGAGCAAGAACTCATGTCAAAATCTATGGGATCAGCAGAGCATCTCATAGGAAATCAGCTTGTTCCATTGGAAATGATGGAATCTGGTAATCCTGTAGCTGCCTCTGGGTATGGAAATTTCCAAGAATGGACTAAGGGTCAGGCTCTCGATGCCGAATCTGTGGCGTCACATAATCAGTTCGTTGACGACCGCATCAACACAAGACAAACTCAGAATATCTTCGGATTCCTTAGGCCGGCAGAGATGACATATGATCCTATTTCATGGGGAGGAATCAATCGTCCTGAGGCTGTTCCAATTGGTAATCCACGTGAGGTCGCCGATATAGACTATGGATGGTTCAAGCAAAACAAGCGCCGTCTCAATATATAATAATGCCCTCCCCGCCAGGACTCAAAATTTTGACAGCAGTGTGCTTTTATTTTTTGCGGA